>JAEIGA010011015.1_pt1 | contig 13721 bp, 27 predicted proteins | sample 9270691 | NCBI WGS metagenome assembly JAEIGA01 (sample SAMN17057246, study PRJNA624740) | gut metagenome | biome: biome; isolation source: fecal sample | host: Bos grunniens | place: China: Xizang | collected 2019
CATCACCACGCCGACCTATGTGACGGCTTGGGACGGTGATTCTACCCCCGTTGTAGCGAATATCCCCGCAGGAGTGACCGTCACTTATAATACCACATCCTACACGGGTACTCTCGCTGCATCGGCAAGCACGGCTAACAAGACCTACTTGGTATCCACGGGGACTACCGACAACTACAATCGCTATGTCACTCAGCTTAACGGTAGCACTTACTCTTGGCAGAATATCGGAAGCACCGAGATTGACTTGGATGACTATGCGACCAAGGCCGAACTCAATCAGTTAGACCAAGAAGTATATGGCTTTAAGGGAAACTACACCGTTTCGTCCGGCTGGAAATATAACGCCATCCCCGGAACGCTACTCGCCGGGCAGAAATATACGTTCAAAGTCGAATTTGCAAATGCTCCCAATGCTACGACCTATTTGTCCATCGTTGATACTGCATCCCAGGACGCGGCGGCAATAGTTGGGCTTAATGTGCCGTCAGGACTTGCAACCAACGAAAAGGATTATACGCCCGCCAGCGACCAGTCTGGCCTATATTTCAGAACTTATGCCGGTTCTTCACAGGGAAATGTAACTCTCACAATTATAGGCCGGGATTCCTGTGCGAGCATCCGTACCGAATTAGACACTATTGAGCGCGAAGTTTTGCCGGAATTAGACGGGTTAACTATTGGCAGGGAAAGCAACTCCTATGTAAAGTTTAGCGACGGGTCGGTTGTGTCTTCTTCTTCGATGCGATGCTACGAAGTACCCAATGACTTTTATGAAAAAGTCCGCGTCCTCACGGGATATTCGGATGCCGTTTCTGCCGCGATTGCTTTTTATAACAATGACGGTTATATGTCCGCCGCGAGCGTCCAGTCGCGTTCTGGTGGATATATCTACGAAGCCGCCGTCCCTGCCGGTTGTACTCTTATCCGTGTGACAAACCGTCCAGGCACCATTGCGTCGCCCGTTTTTTCTCTTTGGAAAAGTCTTGCAAAAGAAGTAGACAGTTACGGCTATGATTTGATTTATGGAGGGACGCGCCCGTCATCTTGGGTCTATACGAAACTGCCGGTCACATTACGCAAGGGCGTAAAATACTATATTGAAGCGCGAGTGAAGGACCCCATCACATCTTCTGGGTTATACCTTTATCTTACTCCTGCATCTGGGGCGCAAGACGCAAACGCCCTCGGCTCATTGACCATCAACGTCGGCGCGACGCTTGGCAGACTTGTGTTCACGCCGTCCCAGGACTATGCTACGCTATATCTTACGTCTTACCGTAATTCTGCGACCAACAATTTTGAAGCAAAAATATATACCGAGACATCGGTTGAAAGAATCGCCGAGGACTTGTCCGCGCAGGATATTAGAAGGCTGTATAACCCGTACCGCTTCAAGCCTTTCAAGCATCATCTAAACGTCGAAGGCGACACTACCGTTCCGTCGCAATCCTTGCTGGACATTTACTATGCCAAGAAGCTGGGCTTCGATTGGATAGAAGCCAACGCCCACAAATGCTCCGACAACGTGTTCGTATGCAAGCACGGCAACGATGGTGCGCTCGGTAGTGGGCTTGTGTTTGCGGAAGGTTCGGAACTGACTTCGGCTACACTTTTCTCCGAAGTGTCCAGTACCACCCTGCGCGAAGAAGTTACCTATTCCTCGCCGCTGGTTCAGAATCAGACCTTCATCCCTACCCTTGACGAGTTCTGCGCCGAATGTAAGCGCGTCGGTATTGGCCTGTTCTTGGATTGTCACGACCCGGCTGTTCTCGCCGTCGCAAGGCAATATCTCCCGGACGATATGATTATCGCCTATGGCCTCACGGAAAGGGGAGACTTCAAAGGTTTAGTAACCGCATACACCAATGCAAGCAACGGGGCCGGTATGCTCGGCACCGCCAGAAGAATCGGTGCGCCATTCCTTTTCGGTTGGCAGAATTATGGCTCGTTCTCGGAATCCGTAGTAAAACAGGCCGTCGCGGATATGCACGCCGAAGGCTATATGGTTGGTGCGGCTTATCTCACACCCAACGGGGCCAGGACAGCACTTGAACGCGGCATTGACTCGATTTCTTCGACCTATAAGGAAATCAATCCTTTCGCGGATATGCCCATACATATCGGCGACGAAAGGCTAACACTTTCTTCTGGCGCATCAATAGAAGACGGCATTATTGACTTGCCGCAAGGGCAGACGATAAAAATCGAGGAATCTAACAACGGAGCCGTGGCTGTCTGCGTGTCCGCAAGGTATGACGGCACTTTGTCTATCGTCGTAGGCGGTTCGTCAAAGAACAACCAGAAAGGTCTTATCGAAATAGAAAGCGACAATAGCAGTTACGTCGAATATGCCGGAACTGCGGAACGCAGCAGCGACCTGCTCTACATCGTAGCCGACGCAAACACGACCGTCTATGAATTGAGCGTCGGAACGCGACGGATAATTTAACCCCAGACCGACCTCGCATATGTTTTGAATATGGCTCGTGCGGATTATTTTGGCTCAAGCATCAAGGACGATGAGAGCCTTGCGAAGTTTGTCAAGGATTATGCAGACGACCCTGACGGGTCGGAGACACGCGCCTTTGACGAGTTTTGGATTAAGACGGTTGCGCTTGGCATACCAATCTTCTGGGACGAAGTGCTATGATTCGCCGCGACTTGAATATTGGTCGGTGGCAAGTTGAGTTCTACTTCTGCCCCGATGGGTACGACGAAGACGAGTTGTTGGCGCGTATGTATGACTTCGGCGCGGGGATAGACAATCTTCGTGATGCCGAGAAGTTGATGGGATATGATACCGACAACACGGGGTTTGCGTTTACGAACGGTATGGACTTCGTTGCGATGATTGTCATCGGGCCGTACTCATCCCGTGCGGAGTTCTTGGACACGCTTACCCACGAGATACACCATCTTGCAGTTGCCATCGCATCGGAGTTGGGTGTTGACCTGGAAGGCGAGGAGCCAGCGTACATCGCGGGGGACTCTGCGCGAGATTTGGCAGATGTCATCTGCGCTCTCGGATGTAGGTGCGGATAACAAAAAAGGGAGACCGTTTGGCCTCCCTTAAAACTTCAATCTCAATCTCGCCCCGACTTGTCCCATCGGTGCTTTCTGCAAGAAGTCATATCCTCCTCCCGCATACACCTCCAAAGGCCCATATAACCGCCCTATATTCGCCGTTACGGGGGCATAAGGGCTTCCGCTATACATCACCCTTGCATCCACCTCGAAGAAGTCCTTACGACCGTCTTTCTGCGGAATATAAACGGTGTTGTTGATGTACTGTGTCTTGCGATACACGGTGATGGTATCCAGATTCGGTGCGAACCCACTTACGACCGCGCGATAAGTGGAGTCTTGGTAAACCTTCTGTGTCCGTGGCAAGTTGACCATAATCGTGTCGCGTTCCACCACGGGGACTTTGACGGTTATGGAGTCCACGATTCTTTCCACGATATAGTACGGTTTAGCGGTCGTTAAGGTATCGTGTAGTGTCAATGTATCTACGCGCTCTATAATCGTCTCTACGGCTTTCTTTTCGCCCTCTACGCGCCCTTTATGATATGCCGATGCGATGCCGATGCAGTACACGGCAAAAACCACAAGTCCCGCGATGATTGGTGTAATGTACTTTTTCATTTCTCTACAACTTTTTCCCTGCTTTGGATAAGGATGTTATACAATTTCTTTGGCAGAACATCAATGCTGAGTACGGATAGAGGAGCATCATTTGGGATTCCGGCTGCCTCCTTGATTCTCCGATTGATGTCACCATTTTCCTTGCTACTACATTCGAGGAAGCCATCAATATATCGTGTGCCTCCTATTGAGCGCGTTATTGCTGAACGGTGTAGGTAGTAAACTTTCATAGGCTATCCTGCTATTATCTTGTAATCTCCTGCTTTCACACCCGACCTCTCGTATTGCTCATCAATCTCGTAACGACGGAATGTTGTGTCGGGTGTCGGTGGGAACACGGAAATCGTATCGTACTCCACCCAAATGCCCTTGTCTTGGTCAAGCGTCTGTAAGTATTCAATAAGTTCTTTTACCGTCATTTCTCCAACAGTTCTTTCAGTTTATCCTTCATAGACAGAAGTGTAGACCTGCTGCACTCCTGCCTTACATACTTTTCCACATGGTCAACAAGGACTTTTGCCGCCTTTTTGAGGGCATCAATATGCTCGGCTTCTTGCATCTCGTCTATCAAGTCTTGAACTACCGATAACGGGTAAGTCTTATCATACTTCTTTTCCATCTTCCTTTAGTTCTGGCTCTTTAATATCTACGATAACCATATATGATATATCTTTATATGTGGCAATCTCAAAGTCTATATCCTTGTCAAGCGGTATGTCCCCCGTAGAGAACTGCATAGCCAAGGCTTGTGCCTTTCTGATAAGGTCATTAAGTGTCATAGCAAATCCATTACTTTACATATAGCATTGTATACCCCACGGCAGTATACCAAATCTTCATCAGGTATATCACCGCTGTGATACATCCTCGTGTCAAGTTTCTCTCTGGCTTCTTTCATAAGGTCTTGAACCTCGTAGAGAACATGTGTTGTTTCTGCTTTCATTTTCTTATATCCTCCTTTGGTAGTTCTGGTATGGGCATCCAATAGTCCACAAGTTCAGTGGAATCATCATCGTCAGTCCACTCTTTTGAATCAAAGTATGTAACTCCAACACACTGTGCAACTCCAGCTTGTTCCACACAAGTGAAGTACCATCCATTTTTCTCTGGCAGTCTGTCCTTGACAGAAATCCAGCCAATATTCTCTTTACTCATCTTCGTTTGGTATTTTAGGCATCGGCATCCAGTACTTTACTCCAGGGATGTTCCAGCCGTTATAATCCATCGCATATCTTCTGTCAACTATATGCCCTACACCAACGAAACCTGCGTCGGGAAGTAAGTAATTGTCAAGCTCATCTCTCAATACAATCACCTCCTCGTCCACAGGTGGCAAGGACTCATCTACACTGTGCCAGCCAAGGTCTTTCTCGGCATGTTCGTAGCCTTCTTGAAATCCCCATTTGAAGGATTGCTCGTGACAGTACTCTCCCGTGGAATAGTCCTTCTGGTATACTTTATCTGCTTTGTTAAGCATTGCTATATATCTATCTGCTCTCTTGCTCATATCACAATCTCTTTTTCGATTCCACAAAGGCGAAGAGCATGTTGGAGTTCGTGGATAAATGCGATATGCAGTACACAGTCAAACACGGAAAACTCCGTATTACAATACTTTACTCGCCAAATGCTATCCGTTATCTCTCTTATAGAAACATCGTAATAATCATCTTCGATAACAAACCAGCTTCCTTCTTTCTTAAACCCGTTCTTCTCCAAAATCTCCGGGGTAAGGGGTATCCTTTCCACATCACTACAGGAGAGCAAGCCCGAGTATTCATCACTGTCTATCCAACAAGTGTTTGTCTCTCCATCTATGGATACAACTTGACATGGTTTGCCGATGCATTCCCGTAAAGGCATCACCCAGTCTCCAATCATCAGTTCTTCTGCTTTCATAAGCTATTAAGTTTGTCAATCACTTCCTGCCAAAAGTTGTCAGCAACGATGGTCAAAAACTCGTATTGCTTTTCCTTTGCCCACTCCAACAGAGCGTCCTTGCGGATGAATGGGATAGTTTCATTTACATACGCATTACGAGAACTTGTATCGGTTTCCCACCAATTTGTGCAAAGAAGTTTTTTACCATCTTCTTCAATAATGGGAATGTAAATCTTATCAGGAACCATACTCTATTCCTCCTCCTCTTTAAGCACGATGATGCGAACCTTGTCGCCGAGATCTTCAATCGGAATATCTACAAGGATTGCAGTTGATTTTCTTTTGTAGCTGTAATACAAATACACTTCTCCTTCCACCGCATCCTTGAGCATCTGCTGCTTGCAGAGATTGTAGCCCCACTCCATCGACTTTTCCTTTTCTGCATCAAAGTCCTCCTCGGCCAAGATTACATTCCCGTCTTTCATCATATCCTCCCTTTCGAGCCTTCTGCCTTCCGCAACTCCCTTTTGGAAAAGGATTGTATCTTCTGGCATAGGCATCTGGGATGCTTGCCATTCTGCTCCGGCGATGAAGGATTCTACATTCTCCTTAAATTCCACATCTTGAGACATATACCCAAACGACTTTGCTTGTTCCTCTGCCGCTTCCTCAGGACTCTTGTCGGGTTCTTCCGAGAGGGTGTCAAGGAATAAAAGGAGTTCGGAGAGAATTGAATCCGAGTACTGGAAAATAGCACAAGTCTTTGACATCTGCTCAGGTGCAGTATGCTCATTTAATACTCTTATTGCTTGCCTATGTCTTTCAATCTCTTGGCGCAATCTTGCTATCTTGTCCATGTCATTTGAATCTTGCTTTCCATTTTTTCTCTGAAACCAATGTGTGTTCTTTGTCTGGACACTCATCAATTTCTCCGATAATCTTTCCTTTATACTTTCCACCCAAGCATCCCATGAATTTCCATCCTTGAGCATTAAATCCGAAGCAATGCTCGCACAGATAACAATCTTCCTGTGTCATATCATTTACTGTTTATACATTCCCTCCTTTGCTTCCTTTATCATAATCGAATTGCCTTTTTGAAGCCCAACCGAATTCAAAACTGGCCTTAATCACGTCCTCGACGGTGACTTTCCCGGGCTCCAGTCTGAACCACCTCTTGTTGGTCTTGTATTCGTTAATAAGAAATTCCTTGCAACGGTTCATTTCGTCCAATTCTGCTCTGAGGCCCCTGCAATTTTCGAGGAGTTTTTCACAATCTTTCATAAGATTGCCCATTTCTTCGTGTGTCATATATCACTTTGCGTTTTTAGTATCTAATCATCATCCTCTTCTATGATTGTAGGATAATCATCAAGATTTTCTGAATCTATAAATGCTTGAATTTCAAGTTCTTCTAATATCTCATAATCTTCCATATCATTTACTGTTTTTACCAAGTTCGTAGAAATGACGGGCGATGATATATTCTCTTTCTAAAGCTGAGAGGTGATGAAATCTTACAGAGTTATACTCTTTATCTATATGGTAGTATTTCAACCAATCCTTATCGAATCCATCTGGTAATTCTTTTATTCGTGAGAATTTTGTTATTTCTTCCAAGTCCACCTCCTGCTGCTCCTGCTGGAGAGAACGGATACCCATTTCAAGTGCCTCCCTATCTTCATCTCCAATGATAATATCACCATTAATTCTGATAAGGTTTTCTAATATCTGTATCGCTCTTTCGTTTGTCATATCTAAATCAAGTTAAATAGGGCGCGTACTCAGTATTCTAACCCTTGTATTATCACAAGACCAATCACAGGCCAACTACCGCTTGGAGGTCTGACTCTTTGCCTCCGCGCAGGGGTGTTGTCGCTCACCCATCTCCTTTCCGCACCCTATTGGTTACATCAGTTTCTTGAGTTCGTTAATTACGCTACGGAGCGCCTTGTTTTCGCCCCAATCAGATTCATAATGGTTAATGGCATAAGCAAGTGTTTCCATCTGCTCCTCGCTGGGTTTCCAAGAAGGACGGAGGGATTTGAGGAAATCTATACAAGCAATTCTCCTGTCAGGACTTAATTGTAAAGTTCCGTCAAGATAATGTTTAATGTCGAACAGTCTCCCATATTCCTCCTCGCTCCACTCCACCTGATACTTTTCCCTTGCTTCCTCAAACCTGTCTGCGGGCTTCTGCTCTTTCTGCTTTTCCATGTGGGCAATCCATTCCTTCTTACATTCCATATCAATCAGGAAGTCGCGGATTTCTTTCCTTATCCTCTCGTCCTCGCTCTCCTTTTCTCTCACCACAATCTTCCCATCCTTAATCTCCGCCTCCATTCCTTCTGGGATAGTATATTCCCATCCTTTAAGTTCGGAATCCTTTGCTCCGAATGGAATCTCTATTTCTTTCATTTTAATTTCCTCCATTTTTCTTTGAACTCTCCTATACAGTAGCCCAAGACAATGCAAGTCAGCATCACAAGGGCAAGTTCGTAGGTCGGTATCTCAATCATAGTTAATCATCATCGGCAACAACTGCCACAACCACCAAATCAGAAACGCCGTTCCACCCGTCAACACTATCGTATTGATGGTGTCCAAAAAGAGTCTGTACTTGTTTCGATTCTTCATACCTTGTTCTTGTTAACAAAAAGTGAACATCCCCTGGTCTCCGTTCCGACATCGAACCCTCTTGACCAACAATGGTGCATCGCATCATCGCGGTTAGCGCAGTTCCCGCACTTGGTCTTGGTATGCTCGTAATCGTGAAGCACGGCAAACATAGCGAGTACGCCCACCACTACTGCGGCGATGAATAGCGCGAGTATTATAGCGACAATCTTCCTAATCATAGTCCTACTTGTTTTCCGTAGTGCGCCAATAGTATCGCATCTGCGGTGTTTAGCGTAACCTTCTCTCTCGGATAGAGCCTTTGGGCAAGCCCTTTGAGTTTGTTCTTCCACTCGGTCTTGGTGAGTCCCTTAGCCGTGCCGATGGAATTGGAGTAGAACTTCTGCCATTTCTGCGGTGTCACCTCCTCGGTCTGTATGCCGAGTGCGTAGAGTGCCATCTCGAGGTGTCCGTTGTGCCGTGCGAACGTGGCGGTGGCTTTGCTTGATTGGCCGGGGAGTCCGAGTCCCACGCGCTCAATCACGCATTTGGTGATGCCGAACTCTTCTTGGAGTCCCTTGAGGACTTCGTAGATGTCTGGATAGGTGTCGGGCATCGGATAGGTGTGTAGTGTGTCGCCTTCGAGGACTGCGATGCCGCCCTTCAGTCCAGGGTCGATGGAGAGGTAGTTCATATCATATCGTTTTTCGCCTCCTCGTAGTGGTACATCCTACGCATTATCGCGTCTATGTATGCCCTTGCTTCCTCGGAGTCACATTGTTCTTTAAGTGCGTCACCGTCCCAAAAGTTAGTGACATTTAGGTTGTCCGCTTGAGCCATAAGGCTCTCGTCATTTGCCGTCATTTTCTATTGCCGTTTTGAACTTGTTATAGATGTGTATCAAGTCTGCATACTGCCGTGGGAACGCCATCGCATCTTGCATCAGGTTGTAGTTGTTGATGATGGTCGCGTGGTTCTTCCCACCGAGCAACCGCCCTATCTCTTGCCAAGTGTATTTCTCGCGCCGTAGTGTATAGGCGAGTACGCACCGTGCATAGACGAGGACTTGGTTGCGAGAGTTGGAGCGAACATCGTGTCCGAGAATCTCATTCATCTTGCCGATGTACCACTCCGCGTGTTCTTGTTTCTTGTCCGCTACGAGTTGCGTGACGGGTATGCCGAGAGCCTCACGAAGTGCCGCTTTCTCTTGTGGTGAAAGGGCGCGGACTTGTGCCATAAGTGCTATGAAGTCAGAAGATGTCATCGGGCATATCCTCCTCGTTAGATTGTTTGCTTGCCCATTTCTCCATTTCCTCGCGTGTCCACTCGCCCCTCGGTGGCTCTGGCGGTATATCCGAAGGGTCTTGCCACCCATAATGGATTTGCTCCGCTATGTCGTTCTTGAGTCGGTTGGATTCAAGTTCAAACCAGAGTTTGATGAAGTGGTCGGTAGCCGCCCCTTTGTCACGGCACTTGCATATCTCCACCACATTGGTACAACCGCTTGCGAGGATGTCATCTCGCGTTGCCTTGCCCAAGAACTCCTTGCTCAAGTTGTCGAAGTCTTGGTTGATGCGGTGGATGATAAAGGTGTTCTGCGCTATGTCGGGCAAGTGACCGCTACCGCTTATGGAGTTCATACGCAAGAAACCCGCACTCTTGTTTGGGTGGCATATACAATGGATATGGATGTTGAGTTCGATAGCAAGGTAGTGAACGCGCTTCATAAACGCCTTTTGTGCCTTCCATATATCGTGGTCAAGTTCATCTATATCCAAGATGGTGAGGTTGTCAATGAAGATTTGGTCTATGTTCTCCTTGGTGACAATCTCGCGGATGTCGGCTTCAAGGGCATCGTAGTTGTCGTTGTAGTCATTGTTGTAGAGCCACAAGTAGTTGTCAATCCACGGGTCAATCTTGGCGGCTACCTCCTTTGGCGTGTAGTAGAACTTGTTGAACTGCGACTGCTTGTTGCCGTTCTTCCCTGCGGCTTGGAGGTACAGCCAAGTCTTGAACTCACCGTCACTCAATTCCCCCGTCCATACGGCACTCTTATACCCAAGGTTCGCGGAGTTGAGGACAAGTTGGGAAATGATGGTGGACTTGGCACTACCACGATAACCCGACCAAAGCGACACTTGCTTTCGCTTGAATCCGATAATCAAGTCATCGAACTGTGGTATCCCCGTGGGGATGTATTCGCTTGGGTCGAACTCCTTTCGCGGTATCTCGCTCATCTTTTTCCATTTCTTGCCCTTGTCCGGCGTTTCCTCTTGCGGTGCTTGCGGATTTACCTCGTTTCGTCTCCAAGTGCGTTGTAGTTGCGGTTGGATACCGTAACGGCGGTCGTAGCACCCAGGGTCAAGGGTCTCGCGGAGTTTGCGCCAATCATTACCTTGACAAGAGTTGTGGAAGCAATAGTACGCCACCGCACCGCTTGTATGTTGGAAAAGTATCGCATCCTTCCCTCGGTGGTTGGGATTGAAAAGACAATGGTCAAGGATGTACCTCGTACCATCGGCAACGGCTATCTTCTTTGTCACTTGTATTCCGTGGCGAGTGATGAACTCGTCAAGGTCGAAGCGTTGTGTCGAATAGTTGTTGTATGCCGATGGTCTTTCCTCTTCGGGGTACAAGTTCGCTATCCTCTCGAAGTATTGCCTTGGCGTTGCTACCACGGCTACGGGGACGGATAGTATCTTGCACATCCTCCGAGGCCTGTCCTCGCTTTCCACGCTTCCCTTCGCGGAGAAGGTTCCTGGGAGTTTTGCGATACGGCTTGCATTGAACACCGATGTATCCACCTTGACGTGCTCATCGGAGAACTGCATAGCGATTGCCGATATGAACCGCTTTACGAGTTTGGTGTTCTCCTCGGTGTTCTCAAGTTCGCACGGCAAGAAGATGTGATAGCCGTTGGCACTGTCATTGACTATGCCGTCGTTGAATCCCTCTTTGCGGAGGTATCGGAATATGTCGCGGCACTTTTGTAGCGCGAAGGCTTTTTCCTCATCGGTGGAGTTGACATCAGACACGCCCGTCACGCAATCAAGGTCGAGCAATACGAACCGCCGTGATGCTATATCCGCATCTTGGGTGGTAGCCATCTTGCCGCCTCCCGTTGGCATTTGCTCTTGTTGCTTTCGTCCGTAGCAAGCCTCCTTCGGCGGGTTGATGGTGAAGTACACCGCGCCCTTATGTTCGTTGGCTTCCACATCGCGGATAAGGTTGTTTATGTCCTTGTAGTATCCGCTATCCGTGTACTTGCCTACGATGCGTATCTCGGTGAGTTCGCCGCCGTGTTGGAATACTTGCCACCAAGCGTATATCTGTTGTCTTTGTTCGTCACTCATTAGAACAAATCTCCTTCGTCAATATCGGGTAGGTTGTTGAGGAATGTGCTGAAGTTTCGGAGGTATGCCCCCGACTCTCCACGGCTTTCGACCTCTTTCTTGATGATGGTCAAGAGTTGGTCTTTGGTGTATTCGCCGTTGGCGATAAGGCGTTTTATCGTAGCCTTGTCCTTTTGTCCCTTCCCCGTTGGTCGGTTGCCGTTATTGGGGTCGGTGGTAGGGTAGGCTTGGTACACCTCTTCTACATCGGCATCTCCACCTTTCTTGGTCTTTGCCGTGGCGGGCCACAGTGCTTTCGCACCGTCAACCCATTGTTGCAAGACTTCCGCGACCGCATAGCCGCTTTGTTCCGCTTGTATGGAGGCAAGACCGTAGATAAGTAGTTGCTCGAATTGGGTCATATCAGTTGAGGGTGACTATCTCGGCCCAGGCGGGGACTTCGGTCTTACCGTCCACGGCTACATACTTGTTACCGACTTTCTTGACTTTCACGGCTACTTGCTCTACTTTGCCGTTGACTCTTGCGTTCCACTTTGCGAGGTAGATTGCCTCGGCTTTCTTGGTTGTTTTCTTGGTTGCCATAGTGCTAAAAGTTATTGATGTCTATTACTTGCTGGAAGGTCAGCTTCCCACGATAGCCACGATTGGCGAGTTCCATCATAAGGTCGCGTGGGGAGTAGTTGGATAGTGGCTTGTCCTCTTGCACCCTTGATATGAGTGCATCACCGATGCGCTGTACGGTGGTAACGAACTTTGCCGTGGAGTTGAACTTGACCGCCGTTTCCTCGGCGGTGTGTGTCTTGAGGTAATCGTAAACCTCACAATAGTTGAGTCCTTTTCGTGACATAATGCTTTATGTTTTAAGATGTGAGTAGGAGGGGAGGAGGGAGTCGAACCCTCACAAGTTTCCTAAACCAATTACTATGTTGTCTTGCACGATACCGACCGTGCCAAACTCCCCTCGGTTGTCTATCCCTTATTCCACTCCGTCCAAGTGACATTGATTGTCCCGTGGGTGGTTACGGGGATGTCGGGTGCAAGCAAGTACCAATACCCATCCTTAACGTGCAAGCCATCTCCGCTTTCCGTCCAATTAAGTTGGAACACGGTTGGCTCGGCAAAGAGTGGATTGGTGGATGTTACCTTGACCGTCCACAAGTTCGTTGAGTTGAGCATATTGCACCTTGCGTAGATTACGGGCAAGTCACCTTCCAACGGCAACTCCTCGTAAGTGCGAACCTCGGCACGGTGCTCAACCTTGCTTGTGTTCTTCATATCAAAGACGAAGGCCGCACAGAGGTACTTGGCATCCACATAGTAGGTATCTTGTTCCTCGGTGATGGTGATGTCCTCTTCGACATAGAACGGCGGTTCAAGGTAGAGGTAGGCGGCATAAGCCTCGCGGAAGCAAGTCGGCGAGTATTCACCGAACAAAGCATATTCACCAACGGGCAAGTCAACGGGTTCTCCGAGGTTGACGGCATACACAACACCATCCTTCTTCGATGTGAGCCTCATAGAGAGGGTGTTTTCGAGGTGGGTGATGGTAAGCACCTCCTGTACCTCGGCATCGGTCACTTTCGTGATTGCGCCTTGGCGAGATTGTGCGAGTCCGATGACTACGCGATGGTACTTCGTGGGGCGTTCAATTTCGCCACCATCTTGGTTGCACGAGCAAAGTGCAAGGAGTGCGAGAAGTGTAAAAATCTTCTTCATAACGTTTGGTTTTTTTGTTGAAAATGTGTAAATTAGTATTGCACTAAACGTTATGTCTCCCATCACTTTTGCGGTCTAAAAGAGTGTCAACTGTGTCTCCCTTTGAGATGCTTTGGCACTCTCCGCGTATTTCAAGAACTCGGTCACGGCTTTACGGCGTTGGAAGATGGAAATCGCTTTGGACTCCAACTCCGCTACAACGGCATTGGCAACCGCGATGTCGTCCTCGTTGTGTGGACTTGGGATGTGGTATCCCGCCCTTGACGAAGTGCTGAGTATGCACTTGCCGTAACTCTGCAACTTGATGTTCAAGTCCTCTATGTAACTCCTTACGGCTCGGTCGGGAATCCCAAGCAAGTCGTGGAGTTCTTCTCTTGTCACCCACTTGGATTCAAGCAAGAGAACTACATCCATTTCACTCATAGGACATCATTGAATAAAGTTGGTCATTAGGCGTGGGTAGTACGATACCGAGTTCCGTGGAAGCGAAAGCCTCCACTTGGTTCA
>JAEIGA010011016.1_pt1 | contig 13720 bp, 13 predicted proteins | sample 9270691 | NCBI WGS metagenome assembly JAEIGA01 (sample SAMN17057246, study PRJNA624740) | gut metagenome | biome: biome; isolation source: fecal sample | host: Bos grunniens | place: China: Xizang | collected 2019
ATCAAACTCTCCATGATTATTTTCAAAGGTCCGAAGACCTATGATTTACCATTTCATAGTTCAATTCATGCTTTTTATTTTTTAGAATTGATTTTTATAACTTGTTTAAGAACTAAACAAGTCGGGTTATTTTAGAACGGCCTAAACCGTTCGTTATTCAATTCGTTGGTCTATCTTGCGATAAACCGCTGACTTTTCGTTCTTTCTTTCCTTCCCTTTTTTGTCAAACATCGTGTCAAGCTGTTATGTTGCTCGACGGTGATTGAGAATATATCATACATACATATTTTGTGTCAACAATTATTTTAAAAAAAATTAAAAAATTTTGCATTTTTTTTGATTTTTTTTGTTTTTTTTTATGAATTTATTGAAATTTTAGAGATTTAAAGCGTTTATGGAATGTTTTAACGAATATTATGTGGGGGAAATTGCAAATTTTTAAGGAAAAATGTAGGTTTTATAGAAAAACGGGCTGCAAAATTGGAGAAATGGAAGGCGATTTATTTTGATGAAGAATGATTTTTAGGAATGAGATTCCGAATCGAGTTCGGAATGACACTGTGACAATATTCAGAATGATATTATGACAACATTCGGGATGACGATTTTTTTTGATTCTGAAACATAGCATGCTACGCAAGTGGTTGGGAATGACGAATTAGGAAAAAGAATGACACGCGATTGAAAATGTCTAAAGACATTTCTGTTTTTTACTTAGGGAGAAAAAACTGGGGATATACTAATAAGTGCATCCCCAGTTTTGTTGTTAAAATAGTTTTTCTATTTAGCTTTTTCCATTACAAGACTTACATTGATTGTTTCAAGTGCATTTTTAATGCTGTCATATATAGCGTTTACAGCGGTTACATCTGTTAAATCAAGTAGGCCATTTTGTGCCATGATTGTTGCTTGCATATTTCCGAAGAAATTTATAAATGCGTAAGTTGGCATATACATGTGCATTTGTGTTGCATCTGCATCTTGGAATGTATAAAGGTCAATGTCTTTCAAAAGAGCATTTTTTTGACTCATTTTTACTGTCATTTTGTTTCCGTCTACTACGATAGGAGCTTCAAGAGAATTGTTTTTGCCATTGTAAAAATAGTTGTATCTGATTGTGTTTGCATTAGGAAACTCAACAGCAAAAAGAAGTGCTTTGAGCATTTTGTTGAGTTTTACACCATCCATTTTTGCAAAATTGAATTTACTACCCATTATGTCAATATCTTTATCCAAACCTTTTACGTTAGTTACAAAAGTTTTGATATGGTCATATGTTTTTCCAGCAAGATCGAGTGATTGACTAATTCGTAGGTAAGTATGTGTTGAAGTAACATATTTATTGTTAATTAACATTATTGATGTTGTAGAAAGTATATCACCCAATGATGTACCATTAGGTGAATATGTCAATTTCCATACAATGTATTCATCATTAATTTTATGGAAATTCAAATCACCTATAATCTTGTAGTTTGAATTTTTATTTAAGATATAATCGCCATCTAATTGCCCAAAACCAGTAAATATTGCTGTTCCATTATCATTGAATGTCTGAATAAGCATGCTCTCTTCTTTATTAGATTCAGCATCGTTACAAACCCACATACCTACGATTTCATCTGAAAGGTCTTCTTTGCAATAGTTGTAAATGTAACATTCCCCTTTATCAGAAGTAATTGAAAAAGCTATTCCAGGAATAAAATCAAAATGACCTTCTGAGTTATCATCATCTTCAAAAGTCATTGCAATTTTACCACCTTGAATTGCGATGTTCCCTTTTACATTTTCCCAATATTCACCGTCTTCTACACCAGTAGAAACAACTGAACCGTTAGCTTTGATAACCAAAGCTTCTGCAAAATTTTCTTGAAAACAAGTCCAAGTTCCTGCAAGTTCAGAAACCTTATGTGAATCGTTGCATGGGAACTTTTCACAACCTGTAAATGCCAAAAGTGCCACAAGGCCAAGCAGCATTGTCTTAAAAATCTTCATAATTTTATCTCCATAAAAAATAAAGTCGTTTTAGTCAAAATAGTAAAAACTAATTTGCTCAAATCGGAATTTCATCATACCCCCCCCCGTCAAAATTTTGTCAAGGGATATAAAATGAGGATTTATTTTTTTTACTTCGGTTATATTCTGCGAAAGATGCTGAAACAAGTTCAGCATGACACAGGGGATACTGAAACTAGTTCAGCATGACACAGGGGGATGATGAAACAAGTTCAGTGTGACGCAAGGGGGATAATGAAACTAGATTAAGTGACACTGATGGAGAAATGTATAACGAACACGAGAGATTGCGTTTTAATTACTGAATTGATTTTTGTGGGAGCGATTGAAGGGGCTGCGGAGCAGTCCACCGCAGGAGGAGCTTGCGACGACGAGGAGGATGACCGGATAGGGAACCCCGGAATGAGCGATTTTGTGGAGCTATGATGAAGGAATTGTAAAACACTTGGGAAGGAATTGCGGAACAAAACCCACCCATGCTTGCTTTTTATATTTTTTTTTACTACACCAATATTTCTGCGGAAGATGCTGAAACAAGTTCAGCATGACACAAAGGAATGTGAAACTAGTTTAGTGTGACACAGAAGGGGGGATTTTTAGAATTGGAATTTGGCTTTTATGAAGTCGTAGAGAAAATCTACGGTTTGGGGAACGCCTAGGCAACTTGAGTTTATTGAAATATCGTATGTTTTTGATTCGCCCCACTTGTTTTTGCAAAAATAGTCGTGGTAAGTGCGGCGGCGTTTGTCGTGTTTAGCAATTTCTTTTTGAGCTTGCTGAGGTGAAAGATTTTCGGCTTGCATTAAGTGTGCGATTTTATCTTCCATGTTGCCTGTAATAAAAATTGAAATAAAATTTTCTTGTCCGCGGAATAATTCGTCGGCACAACGGCCTACAACAACGAAGGAAGCACCGTCTGCAGCACGAGATTTTAGCAAAGAAAACTGTAATTCTGCCACATTTTCTTCTGGAGAATTGGAATATCCGTTTACTTTTCGGCTAAAGAAGAATTTTCTTGGGATTTCATCGTATTTTTCAATACTGTTTGTGTCGATTCCTTTTTCTTTTGAAATTTCATCAAAAAAGTTTTTATCATAAATTGGAAAATTTAATTTTTCTGCAAGTCGTATTGCGATTTCATGTCCTGCACTTCCATGTTCGCGACCAATTGAAATTATTATTTGTTTGTTCATACTTTCCCTCGACTTTCTTTTCTACTTTTATGCTCGTAAAAACTAAAAAAATTATATCACGAAAATTTATTTTTTCTATAAATCAATTTCACAAATAAAATATAAATATGTATATAGTAGAAATTAGCATTGTAATTATAGTTGCTGGCACTGCCTTGGCACAATAATTTTTCCAACCAATTGGATATCCAGCTTTTCCTGCAACCGCAATTCCTACAACATTTGCACTTGCACCAATTGGAGTTGCACTACCACCAACATCTGTTCCCATTGCCAACGCCCAAGTCATTGTTGTTAATGGCACACCTGTTGTTGCTGAAAGTGTTTGAATTACAGGAATCATTGTTGCTGCAAAAGGAATATTATCTATGAATGCACTTGCGATTGCAGAAATCCAAATTATTATTCCTATCATTAAATATACATTTCCACCAGAAATTTTTCCAATAAAACCTGCGATTATTGTAAGAATTCCTGTTTGCTCTAATCCACTAACTACAACAAATAATCCGATAAAAAATAATACTGTTTTATAATCAACTTTCTTTAAGATTTCTGGAATATGGCGAGGTGCTGTTACTAATGTTACAACAGAAATTAACAAACCTATTGTTGCAACTGAAAGTCCAGTGTTTGCATGTGTAATTAATAAAACAATTGCTGCGATAAAAATTATTGTTGAAATTATGAATCCTTTTTTATCTGTAATTGCAGCTTCTGGTGTTGGAAATAATGACACATCTACTGTTTCTTTTACTTTTATGTCTTTTTTATATGCGATGTAAAAATAAATTATAACAAAGACTAATGCAATTCCTGCAATTACACCTGTATTGCAAATAAAATCTGTAAATGAATAACCAAAAGATGTTCCTATAATAATGTTTGGAGGATCACCACTCATTGTTGCTGAACCTCCTAGGTTTGCACAAAATATTTCTGACAAAATCATTGGTAGTGGATTAAATTTTAGTAATTGTGATAATTCAATTGTTACAGTAGCAAGAAACAAAATTACTGTAATACTATCAATGAACATTGCTAAAAATGCTGACATTATCATAAAAACAATGAATATTGCTTTTACTTTGTAATTAACCATTTTTGCAAGACGCATACAAAGCCAACGGAAGAACCCAACTCTTGCCATTCCTTCTACCATTATCATCATACCAACAATAAAAATTATTGTTGCCCAATTTATTCCTGTAGAAGTTTCGTGAGAACCATCTGTTGCAAGCCAAAAGCCTTTTACAAACATACTATGAATGCTCAAAGTTTCTTTTATTGCATCAAGACTATGCATACTTACACCAAAAACCAATAATAATGTAAGAGCCCCTGAAACTAATGTTATGTGATGGCGTTCGAATTTTTCTAAAATTATTAATACGAACATCACTGTAAAAATTACAACTGATAATATTTGTGCTAACAACATAATAATCAGATTGTAATATTATTAATAATAATGTTCAAATAATAAATAAGGATAAATCGATACAATTTTAATATGAGTTTAATAAAAATTTAATATGATTTAAAAATACGTCCGGTCAAGGCACGCTTTTCTCAAGGCCTTGACTCGGCCGTTTTTAGGGTTTGTATTAAACCCTAAATAAAAACGGTATGAACAAATTAATTCATACCGTCTGATGTTTATAAAATTTTAGAAAAGATTAATCTTCTTTTTTTAATACTGCAGCAAAATGAACTATGTAATCTATAAATGAAATATAACTTAATACTAAGCAGATTGAAAATAAAACTGTTGAAATAATTTTTATTGTTCCAAAATATGGAGTTAAATCAAATCCCAATCTTAAGGCAGATTCACAAGCTAGCATGAAAAAACCTGATGCAATATAGAATACAGTTTTGAATTTTCCACCTTTACGAGCTGCAATTGCTACACCTTTGGAAATTGAAACCATTCTTAAAAATGTCATTGAAAATTCACGATAAAGAATCAACACTAAAATTGGTAATGGCATATATCTATAAAGTTCTGTGTTTATTGATGTTAATGCACAGAAGAAAACTGTTAAGTTCAAAATAACATCTGCAAAAGGATCAAAGATTTTTCCAAAATCGCTTACTTCGTTATTTTTGCGTGCTGAATGTCCATCAAGATAATCTGTAAATTCAAATATTATTAAAAGAGGAATCATTACATACGCAGAAATTTTTGAAAAACTTCCTGTCCAAATAGGAATGTAATATAAAAAGAAAAATATTGGGGCAAATAATGCTCGTGATAATGTGTATTTATTAGAAGTTCTCATAAATATTAGTATCGTTTTTAACTACAGAAAAGTCAAGGATTTTTATTGTAAATTAGTCTAAACAAATTTTTAACAAGAAAAATCAAAAACAAAAAAAAAGGCATTAAACTTTTGAAATAAAATTCCAAAAGCCAACACCTTTTCTTTTGTGGTTACATTAATTTTTTTTTATTTACAAACCAATTATGAATATGGCTTAAAATCCTGAACAACACTAATTGCAGATTTTATTGTATAGTTTGGAAATTCCACTGAAGAAATTTTTAATGCTCGTTCCACAAGAACTGATGAATCAGCAATTCCTTGAAGTGTTATAACTCCATCTTCCATAACTGCACGCAAGAATTCAATATTCAATTTGTATTCAAAAATTAACTTATTTACTAAATGCTGACATTGTAATAATTGTTCAAGTTTTTTCTTTCCAGCTTCTTCTTTTTCTGGAGTGATATAACCTTTTACAATTGATACAATCATATTTGCAGCAGATTCAACATCTAACAAACCTGTATTCATTACCATGATAAAATGAGATGGATCATCAACATCCATATTGAAAAAACTTTTATGAAAGCCTTTTCTATTTGCATCACTTTCATCAATGCGCTGAATTGCTTGTTTTTCTGTCCAATCAAATTCTTTTTGAAGGCGCTCGATACGAAGCTTATCTCTTGCTACAAATCTTAAAGAAACTAGATTTTCTAGTTCTTCAAGAATTGCATAAGAACCTCTTCCGATTAAAACGCAATTTCCTTCTGAAGCGGCATCCAAAACTGCTGTTTGAAGGTAGTCTAAATATTCATCTCTATCTTTTACAAGAGATGCAAAAAAACCTGGCTTGCGTTCATCATATTTTTTTAATTTTTCTTCAGGGAAACCTAAATCAACAATTCGTTTTTCAATTTCTTTTCTGGTGATAAATTTGTAACCCAATTTTTCTGCTACTGCTGTTGCAATTTCATCACCTAAAGCTGCTACTTGTCTTGATATTGCTATAATTGCCATATTATCCCCCTGATAAAAATTAATTAAACTCTATTTTTTAGAATTATATGCTTCGTATTTTTTAGAAGGACTGTAAACACCTTCACGATATTCACCAGTTAAACTTGGAATTTTCATCTTCATTCCTGGAAGAATCAAATTAGGATCTTCTGGTTTTGGCATACTTGATTTATTTGACTGATAAAGATTTTCCCACAACAATGGATTGTTATAAACATAAGGACGACCTGAAATATTCCAATAACAGTCTTTTGTTTCTGCCCAAGGTTTTACAATATAATATTCTGGCAATGGAGTTACTTCACGAACACCATCAAGAGCTAACAATGACTGACTTGCATAATCTTTTGCAGCAACAAAATCTTCTTTTGTATATGCAGATTCCGCGTTTGCATAAGATTCTTTTGCAGCAGTAAATGCCATTGGGAAATTGCGTTCAGCGTGAATTGATTCAGCCCACTTAATTTTATTCTGAGCCAACTTCATTTGAGAATCAGCATCTCTACGAGCCAACATCATATCAATGTAAGCTTTTGACAATTCTGCATTTTCGGCAGCTTTTTGTGAATATTCAATTGCTAAATCATATTCACCAGCATCAAATGCTAATTGTGCTTTTTTATTATATTCATCTGCAAGTTTTTGATATGTGTTATTTGTATAACTTGCAGCAAAAATTGCTGATGATAAAAATATTGTCATTACGGCAAGTATAATTTTTTTCATTATTCAGCCTCCTTTTCATCTGCAAGATTTTCTGAATTTTCAACTTCTGTTACTTCTGGTTCATCTGTAACAACTACTGTATTTTCTGATGTAGTTTCTACTTCTGAAACAGTTGTTTCTTCTGTAGTAGCTACTTCTTCTGTAACTGTAGTTTCTTCTGTAGTAGTTGTTACTTCTTCTGTAGTTGTAGCTTCTTCTGTAACTGTAACTTCTTCTGTTGTTGTTTCAACTTCTGTAGTAGTTACTTCATCTGAAATAGTTGCTTCTTCTGAAATTGTTTCTGAAAGTTCAACTTCAGCTGCTTTTGGATCGGCAAAAGTTTCTACTTCCAACAAAACTGCATCTTCTGACTCAATTCCCTGAACTTCTTCACCTGTCAAAGGAGCTTCTTTATCAGCATTTGCTGCGTAATTTTGTGTTTCTAAAACAGCATTTTTAGCTGCTTCCATTGCTTTTTGTGCAGCTTCGCGTTTTTCAGAAACAGTTTTGAACAATACTTCAAATTGACCTTTTGCTGATTGATAATTCTTTAAAGCAGCTTCTGGATTTTGCATTGCGTAATTTGAATCACCCTTTTTAAAATCTTCTACAGCTTTTCCATAAGCAGCTTTTTCTGCAACTGCAGCTTTTACTGAATCAGCATCTCTTTTTGCAGCGAAGGCACCATTTCGTTCTTCTTTTGCTAATTTCTTAAAAGCACCAATCAAAACTGAATTAAAAGAAGAATATGCTTCATTTGCCTTTTCTAGCATTGCGGAACTTAAAATGTTTGTTTCGCTAAAAAGATTTTGTAAATCAGCAATTGCTTGATTTCCTTTGTCATAAGATGCCTGGTCATAAGAAGCAAATCCTAATTCATCAACTCTAGCTTTTGCATCCATTGCTTTTGCATACTTTTCCAATGCTTCATATCGTGTCTGAACATCTTTTAATCCAATAGAAACATCAATTCCTGTTTCTGCCTGTGCTTGCAATGTTTTTAATAGCGCATCTGTTGCTGCAAACTGAATTGGTGCAACTTTGTCAGCGTTTGCATCAATTGCTGCCTGTCTTGCTAAATCTGCCTGTTCCAATGCACTTGAGTTATCAACCGTTGTAACTTCTTCGATAACATCTTCAACAGTATTTACATCTTCCAAAACTTCTTCAGGAAGCTGTTCTTCAGCTTTTGGTGCAGAAGCACAAGAGATAAAAAAGAATACTGAAATTAAAATTACATTAAAAAAAGAAAATACACTTTTTTTCAAAATAATCCTCCAAATAACTTTAATCAATGCTACTATTTTACAACACTTTCCGAAGTCAAGCAATGTTTGAAAACTTCTTTTATGAAAAAAATAATATATACCGATAATAACTATATACTTTCTATATTATAGGGACATTTTGGAGGAATAAAATGGCAGAAGACTTTTCATTTGAAATTACAGAAACTATTGGAATTATTTCAGAAGGCAAAGGTGGCTGGAATCTTGAACTAAACAAAGTATCTTGGGGCGGAAGACCTGCAAAATATGATTTAAGAAGTTGGTCTCCTGATCATCAAAAAATGGGAAAAGGCGTTACTCTTACAACTGAAGATTTAAGTTCATTAAAAAATCTTTTAATGAATATTAATTTAGACTAAAGTCGTAAACAGCACTTGTTCCACCTTTTTTTATAATTATCTCGTACAATAACTTTTGCAAAAGTGTGTCTTCTAGCAAAGTTCCGCTTGATCTTATACTCATATCAGCAGAAGACAACAACGACAATATGGCAACAACTTGTCCAACAGTCCATACTTTTGATGCACGGTTGTATTGCGTTTTCATTTTTTTGCTAGAAAAGCCATTTATTTTTAAATTAAAATCATCATTCATTCTTGCGGATTGCAATTTATGATAAATCGAAAGTTTTCTAAAACAAGAAGTTAGCCCCGCAATTAACATCACAGAAGAATTATCTTTTGATAATCTAATTCTTTGCAAAATTTCTAAACCTTTTTGAAGGCGTTCATTTTCCGAAACAGAAGGATTACTTATAGAATCAAACAAACTAAAAGCAGATTCTTCCCTATTGTGAACAAGAATTGATTCAACATCAGATTCAGTAATTTCTTTTGAAGACGGGAAACACACAAAAAATCTTGAACATTCATTTCGAAGCGCTTCGGTATTATTTTCCACTAATTCTAATATTGCATTTGCAGCATCTTCTGTAATTGAATAACCATTCTTCTTAAAAAAATCAAAAACCCAAGATAATTTTCTGTCTTCAAACATTTCCCAAAATATTTTTTTATTTTGGGTAGGAACGGCTTTTTCAATTTTTGTATCTATAGAAACAGAATCAGAAGTAAGTATCAAAACTGAACTTTGAGTATTAACTGAAGAAACCCAATTTACAATTGTTTCAATATCTTCCTTTTTTTTGATTACTTCTGCGTTTTTTATAACAACACAAGTTGCACTAGAAAACAATGATTCATTTTGCAAAACGGACATAAATTCATTCACAGATGTTTCTGATGCATAGAAATTATATTCTTCTAAATCACCAAAATCTTTGCGTAGAGTTTTTTTTATTTTTTCTACAGCTTCTTTTCTTTCTCCTGCTTCAGGACCTGTGTATAAATAAATCGGAGCACTCATTGTTTTATTCCAAAAATAAACTTAGTATGTTCTTACGATACTAGATAAAACACCAACAATTCTTACATCTTGGCAATATATTGCTTGGAATGCAGAATTTTCTGGTTGCAATCTAACTCTTGTTGCTTCTTTGTAATATCTTTTTAATGTTATTGCATCTTCCAAAACTGCAACTACAATTTGTCCATCAATAGCAGTAGAAGCTTGTTCAATAACAGCTAAATCACCTTCTAAAATTCCAGCATCTATCATACTTGTTCCACGAACTCGTAATGCAAAATAACTTTTTCCAGGATGAATAAAAGGTTCTGCAAGATTTACATAACCATCTAAATTTTCTTCACAAAACAAAGGTTTACCAGCGGCAACTTTTCCAATCAAAGGAACTTTATCAACAAAAACTTTTTCTGTTTTTTGGCGTTCGTCAACAAGAACTCTTATAGAACGAGAGCGTTTTTGTTCAGTAGAAAGATAACCTTTTTTTTGCAAAGCACAAATATGATCTTGTACTGCTCGTATTGAAATTTTAAAATGTTCACTAATTTCACGAACAGTTGGAGGATATACATTTTCTTCTGTAAAATTCGCAATAAAAGTTAAAACTTCTTTTTGTCTATCTGTTATTTGTTTCATACCTACCCCTATGAAAATTATCTCTAAAAACTGATATAAAATGAAATAATGCTTATAAAGTTTCCACAAGTTAATAGAGAATTTTAACAATAATTATCAAAAATATATTTTATTCTTCTTCAAATTTAGACTCGAACAACGCAACAATTGCTGCTGCAGCTTCTGATTCATCAGGACCTTCTGTTTTTAATGTAAGAACAGTATTGTACCCAGCTGCCATTGTAATAACACCCATAATTGATTTTGCATTAACAGCAGAATCATCACGAGAAAGTGTTACTTCACAAGCAAATTTATTCGCAGTTTGCGCAATTATTGCTGCAGGACGAGCGTGAATTCCCGCTCTGTTTTTAACTGTCAAAATTTTTTCTACCATAATTTTATCCACCTTTATAAATTAATATATATCATCATTTCCAAAATATGCAGATTTAGCTTCGCTGGTTTCAATCCACTTAAGAACATTTTGATTAAACTCTTTTGCAGAATTGTATCCCATTTTTTTCAAACGCTCGTTCATTGATGCAGCTTCAATAATAATAGGCAAGTTACGCCCAGGTCTTACAGGAATATCAATTTGAGGAACTTTTACCCCAAGAATATCCATATAACTTTGTTGCATACCCAAACGGTCATAAACTTTGTTTTGATCCCATTCCTCAAGTTTTACAACAAGTTGAACTTCTTTTTGTTCGCGAATAGCACCAACTCCATAAAGTTGAGAAATATTAATAATTCCCAACCCACGAATTTCCATGTGATGGCTTATTAATGAATTAGCACCACGACCAAGAATTATATTTCCATTAACACAACTAACTTCTACAACATCATCAGCAACAAGACGATGGCCTCGTTCTACTAATTCCAAAGCAGTTTCACTTTTACCAACGCCAGAATGACCAATTAGTAAAATTCCAACACCATATACTTCAACTAAAACCCCATGCAAAGTTTTTCGTGGAGCAAAAATATTAGAGAAGGCACGAATCAATCTACTAGAAAAAACTGTAGATTCAAGAGATGTTTGCAAAATAGGACAACAAGCATCTTCTGCTATTTGTATAAATTCTTCAGGAGGAGTTCTTTCATGAGAAAAAACACAACAAGGAATGTTATATTCAAAAAATTGCTTAATTGTATCAATTCTATTTTCGCTTTTTAACTTATTTAAATACGCAACTTCACCACGACCAAATAATTGAACACGCTGATATGCAAATGAATCAAAAAAACCTGATAATGCAAGTCCTGGACGATTTATATCAGAAACAATTAATTCTTTTGGTAAACCTCTGCGCCCTGCAATACATTTTAATTCAAGAGCATCGTGATCTTGTAAATCTAGTTCGAGTAAATCAAGAACGGTAAATTTCTTTTCAGCCATAGATATATATACTATACACATACATTGATATTTTATCAACTTTTATTTTCTTTTTTTTATATCAAAATATTAAAAAAAGAAAATTTGCGTTTTATGAATTCTCATTGTATATTAGAAGAGAGCTTGAAAACGAGTTTCGACCTTTCAAGAAGTGGATTAATTTTATTTTTCCACAAGTTTGCGTTGCGAACTTTATTAATACTTGCTATTTCTCATCTTATTGTGAAACAGCTAAAAAGCTTGCTTGATTTTTTTCATGAAAGCTTTTTAATAGGAGAATGTTATGACTACATCAGTAAAAGCAGTTGGGTTTACACTAGAACAAAAACAATCAGAAATGATAGATTCAAAATTAAAAAGAATTTCGTATGCAGACGATTTGATAGTTGATTTAATTATGCATGTAAAACATGATAAAGCATATAGCTTTGATACAACAGTAAATTTCCGCTGGGGAACACAAGCTCATGTTACAGGCGAAGATTTTGATTTTGGAGCAGCTCTCAACAAAATGATGGATGTTCTTGATAACAAAATCAAAAAAGAAAAAGATAAAGTTCAAGAAAAGAAATAATCTTTAATATTTAAAGTTTTTATACAATACAAGGGGATTTTTAAATCAAGTAACCTAATGAAAAGTCTTCGTTACTTATTTGAATCCCCTTTTTATTTAACAACAATTCTTTATCTTTCAAAAGAAGAACCAATATTTAACTTTGCACGATATTTCGCAACAGTTCGCCTAGCAATTTTATAACCACGATTGCCCAATTCATCGGCAATTTTTTGATCCGACAAATGCTTTGATTTATCTTTTTGATTTTCTAATATTTCAATAATCAAATGACAAATTGTATCACTTGAAACTTCTTTTATTTCAGTATCAGTTTTTAAAGAAAATGCCGTCGTAAAAAAATATTTAATTCTAAAAGTTCCCCAATCACACATAATACTTTTACCGTCTGCCATTCTTGAAACAGTAGACTCATGAACATCAATCATTTCTGCAAATTTCTTTTGAGACAAAGGAACCAAATTCCCTTTTCCATTTTGAAAAAACTCTTTTTGAATATTAACCAAATTTGAACAGGCCTTTAAGAAAATCAAATTTCTAAAATCAACAGTTTCAATAAAACTTTGTGCACTTTTTAATGTTTGTTTTAAATATTTATTATCAGAAGCAAGTTTTTCACTATTTTTTACTTTTGCCATAAATTCTTTGGAAATTTGAATCTTAGGAATAAAATCTGAATTCATCGTAACACGAAAATAATTTTTTTCATCAACCTTTACAATTCCTTTTTCAAAATCACTTTTTTCCACATACCCGCTTTCTTTTGTTACATAAACATCAGGATTTGTGTATTGATTTTGAAATTGCGAAATAGAATTTGATGAAAAATTTCTTGCAGGACGAGGTTCCAAAGTGCGAATAAATTTTATTGCATTTTCAATATTTTCTTCAGTCACATCTTTTTTTGATATTTCAGCATTGTGAATACTTTCCAGTTTTGCAAGAATCTTTCTTTTTACTTTTTCAGGGACAGGAGGATTTATTATTGCCAAATTTCCAGAAAGAATAAATTTCACCAACGGATTATTTGTTCCTTTTTGAATTGCCTGAATCAACAAACTTTCTTCTATATTATGACAACAAATTCCAGTTGGTTCCATTTCCTGAATATAATTAATACATTTTGCCAACAAACTTTCGGAACAAAAAAAATCAAAAGAATTTATAAGTTCCAAAGGCTCTTTTATGTGAAAACCTTCCGAATTAAGATTGTAAATTAAAATTTTACAGATTTCATACTCAGTATTTGAAATATGCATCGTGTTCAA
>JAEIGA010011017.1_pt1 | contig 13720 bp, 9 predicted proteins | sample 9270691 | NCBI WGS metagenome assembly JAEIGA01 (sample SAMN17057246, study PRJNA624740) | gut metagenome | biome: biome; isolation source: fecal sample | host: Bos grunniens | place: China: Xizang | collected 2019
CGGGCTCCAGGGATAGGAATACCATCCTTGTCCACCACCTTTCCGGTAATGACATTCTGGGCATTCATAAGAAATGACGAAAGCACCAGAACCAATAAACTTATGAGTATCTTCTTCATATAAATAGATTAAGGCTTTAATTTCATACTCTTCCAAGATGATGACAATGAAGCTGAAGGGACAATCTGTGGCGTCTGGCTTTTATGATTGACCACTATCGACTTCTTGCTCACTTCATCTATGACATAACGGCTTATTTCCTCCATTGTTGCAGTTCCCTTGCTTTCCTGAAGTTTTTTCAACAGATAGTAGGTAAACAGACCGTGGCCTTTTTCCTCATAAGGCAATGCTGTCTCATCATCCGAAGCGGCCGAGAAGACAATCATATTGCCACGAGGAGCAGCAGGTTGAGGCTTGAGAGCTACCCCTCGCGCCGATGCCAACATATCTCCATCCCTCTGTGCACCACTGAAGCAGGCATCGAGGAACACGCACACCGACCTGGCCTCCATTTCGCTCAATTCCGAATACAACCTGGCCAATGAATAGCCTATATCAATATGAGTTCCGTCACCATCTACTGGAAGAAGGTATGCATCTTTGGTACGTTCATCAGGAAAACCGTGTCCGGCATAGTAGAAGATGACATTGAGGTCACCTTTATATGCCTGAGCAATCGTTTGTATATCCGAAATTGCCCTCAACATCGTACCAGAGGTAGCATCCTCATAAAAGCGCACATTATTCTCAGGGAGTCCCAATGTCTTCATGCAATACTCCTTGAAGATCGTTCCATCGTTCAAGGCCATCGGAACATCTGAGACCACATTATAATTCTCATTTGCGATGATAACTGCAAAGGTCTTGTCATTTACCACTTTAGACACCGGAATATTCTTGTCGACGTCAGAAACTCCTACAGTTACCTTCTCTTTCTTTATCTGATGTTTAGGTTTTGAGCTCTTACTGCTTCCCAGGCTGCTATAGTCAATGTCAGCAAACTGTATATCCACCTCGGTCTGCGTGTAGGTCATTGCACCGTTATTATCGTATCTATAAGAATTACCCATAGGGGTAACAAAGGTCAGAGCCTGCAGAACTATCTTATCATTATCCACTGCATAGCGCGGATTATGGCACTGTACGCCATTCCAGGTGCTTTCAAATATACGCGCCTCATTTTTGGCACGAGGCACGGGAATGAGTATCTCTCCATATGCGGATTCAGCCAAAAACACCTCGTTTTCCGCATCATACGGACAAAGATTGAAGTCCGAGATCTTCAGATCACGTGTATACATCTTGATATACTCGGCCTCTGCTTCCTTAAGTAAAGACTGCACCTTTGCCTCTCTTGTCTTTTGGTTGACTCGACTCTTATACTCGTCATTGGTCTCGTATGGATCCTTAGCCTGCCACTTATGAATATTTTCCTCGACAAAGGTCTTGGCGTATTGGGAATATAACGGGATCTCTCCTGACTGCACATTATGGGATGCCACATTGACAGAAGATGACATCGTGTTATTAGATGGCGCAGCTGCCATCAAGGATGGTACGTCATCAATCGTAACAGCGCGACCTCCCATACTGGAAATCTTCTGATTCTGTGTTGTCAACTCATTCTTCTTGCCTGTCATCTGATATGACACTGCCAGGGCTTTGTGATAAGCCAATGAAGACGGCTCTGCCCTCAGGACATCCTTTAAGACTGGTATCGCAGATTCAAAATAGCGTATGGCGTGATTATCATACTGACCTGCAATACGACGATCGCTCTCAAGAGATGCTTTATGCACATATGTCACTCCGAGGTTATAATTGCTTCGAGCTACACCTTTGGCTATAGAAAGGCTGGTGGGATTCTTTGAAAACAACTTCTGATATGTCTTCAGGGCAGCTTCATAATTTCCGTTCTTCTCGTACAAGTTACTTTGAATGTTCAACAATTCCATTTGGTCCGGCTGTATATTCAAAGCCTCTGAAAGGAATCTCTGCATCAGTCTGTCGTCCTCTGTTGCAATGCAGGCATTGATGGCCATACTCAGAAGATTAAGATATTTATCTGTAGAAACAGCCTTCGCAACTGGATCTGAAATCAGACTCTTTACCTGTTCATAATCATTCAGATGGTAATATGACTGCGCCAGTAACACCAACACCTTTTCCCTATAATCCTCTGCACCTATATCAAGGTATTCCTTGAAATACTTGACTGCGTGAGTGTAATTACGGTTGGTATATGGAAGATATGCCGCTTTATACACAAACATATGATAGTAGGAGTCTTTCTCAAGATACTCCCCTTGGAAATACTGCGAAGTCGGAATATCCACATAGGCTTGAGCAAAGTGAACCGATTTCCTATCATCCTTATGCTCGTAATATAGCGCTGCATTACGCAGATATGGCCAGATAGTGACAAGGACTGACTTGGCAGCCTGATGCTGTGACGAACCTTGGGCATATGTGTCCAGAGCGGCAAAATTGTCCTTATAGCACTTATCCAGTGCATTATATAACTCACTTTCAGCAGAATTGGCTGCCAGAAGACTATTGAACTTCTGATAGGACTGCTGAGCAGTTCCAGATGTCTGGGCCAGACTTACTGCAGCAATAAATACTGCAACGAAAAGAATCAAAAGTTTTTTCATATCAGAATGCATCAATAAAATCAAATTCAACTGAAATTCGTCTATATTTTCCTCCTACCTTATCGGTTATCTGGATGTGATACTCGTACTCGACACTCATATCAGACAAAGCTGACACTGCTGAATCCAGTTCAGTCCTGACTCCGGCTGCACGGATGAACGCCAGCTGCTCATTGGTGGTGATACCGGTCTGTTCTGTAACAGTCAGAGAGAAGAGTTCATCTCCATAGACAGGTTCGTTCACATAATTGCCATATGCTGCATCGTACGGAATCATACGGGCGATACGGAGCTGGTCTGCCATTCCGGTTATCTTCACCCTCACCTTCTTGCCAGCCTTAACATATTGCGCAAAATCACCCTCAAATGCCTGATTGATGATCTGTATCATTGACTTCGCTGCTCCAGACTCTTCAATATGATATTTACCAGGTGCAAAATCCTCAACTGCAGAGAACGCTGTGGCAACATTGTATGAGAACCCCACGCGATAATTATAGATTTTATTACCAGCTGCATCTACTGTAGAATATACAGATGTATTGACGTCAAAATCAGTATGGTCCGAAATTACGTTACCGGCCTTGGCTTTGGCAATGATTTCATTCTTTATACCTTCCAGGCTCACAGCGTCCATGCTTGAAATCTTGACCACTTCCATTGGAACGAATGAAGTTTCATCGAAGAGGTAGGACAACTCCCTTCGCTCTCTGTTGTCATAAACGGCAAGCGAACCTGTCTCCATATTATAGACCTCGACATAGACGAGCTCAAACTTGTCATCAGGCCTGAGCATATATTTCTCATTACGGAAATCGAGTTTTTCTACTTCGGCAAAATCTCCGACCTTATCTTCCGGTACGGTCAGATAGATAGGAGGCATAGTGTCGAAATTCAGAGCAAGAGTATTGGTCTCCTGATTATATCCACCCAGTGACACATCAGACATTTTAAGCAGATCTACCGCCAGTTCCGTAGCGATCTCCTGCTCGAACAACAACATCTGCTCCATCCTCGTCTGGTCATTGACGCGAAGATTATAATCCTCCATTGTCTCGCCCTCCATCCTTCTCATCCACGCCTGCATTCTCATATCAAGCTCGTCCTCAAGAAGAAGAGTGTAATTCGGAGCAAGATCTCCTGTGTAGTGATATGTCATCGATGATTTGGTATTGTAGAGAAGATATACTCTACCTTCGCCATCCTTTACGAAGCATATATCCGAAATGCCGCCTTCTGGATTTACGACATATTCCCTATCTGTCTGATCGAATCTGTTTATCAGGACTACATTCCCATCATTCACCACCACAGCCAGATACTTGTTGTCAGGATTGAAATCACAGTCTGCAGCAGATCCCATAGAGTCGAACTCATCAATCTTCTGAAAAGACCGAGTATCATAAAGATGCACCAGACCGTTCTGAGTACTGATCATTAGAAAGTCGCTTCCTGATGAGAAGGTGACCGAAGTGATAGGAGATGCCATCTGAGCCTCATATCTGAGCATACCATTTTGCGATGTGCCATCCTCTATGTTGTATACACGCAGTTTATCTTCAGACACTGTAGCCAAGAAATAATTATTGTCACTTATCGCCATATCCTCAGCGACATAAGGCAGGACATACCTTGACTTTGGAGCATAAGTCTTGGTGTCATATAACTGCACAGACCTGTCACGATAGGCGACAGCTATGCTCTTGGAATCCGGAGAGTAGCACACAGAATTGGGGACAAGAGACTTCGTCTCAAACTCATACAACACAGTCTCCGACTTCCATAAATCATAGATTTTCAACACCATAGCATCCCCCTTTTCGCTGAGCAAGGCGTATGATGAACCGGATGGGTTAATTTTCATTGATACGATATCTCCCTTGGCCTTACTCAGCTTTGCCTGTCTCAGATTATACACCTGGCGTCCATTATAATAATAACCGGTAAAGGCATACTTGTCAATTGCCACAGGGCTCACACTCTGAGGGAACACGTATCCCTGATCATTCTGTGCGGATGCCTTCAGACACGAAGCACTGACACAGACGCCAGCGAAAAATATCCCTATCAATATCTTATTAAACAACAGTTTCATACTATCAGTATCTATCGAAGTTAATCATTGGTTATGGTTATTATCTTTTCCTGAACCATCATTTCATTATCACGGTTGCGGCATCTTGTAAGCCAACGTTGGAATGACTTATAGTCCAGATAAGGTATGTCGCTCTCCACACTATCCGTAGCCTGGACGAACTTATTTGGGGAAAAGATGACAAACAGCCTGTTGATCTCCCGAGTCTGAGAAGTCGCCATAATCAGCTCGGGAACCTGATATGATGGAATATCATAAGTTATATGTTCCCGTGAGAACAGTACGTATCTCTTGTTTCTTTCGGCCTTGAAATAGCCCTCCTGCTGCTCCTTATAGGGAAGAAGTCGAAAAACATTAGTGCCATCATAAAGGTAGACGGCAAGATAACCATCAACCGGTGAAAGGAAGGACATATACAGGTCGTCGTTATTCTTGAAGTAGTCTGCCTCAAAACGGTCTTCTACGCCATTTCTCAGTACCTTGATCTTCAAGTCAATGTCGGCACTTACTATTTCGCGGATACGGCCCTTTACGGTTACATTTATCAGAAGCTTTCCATCTTTATCCACATCCATATCAAATTCAGGCTTCTGCAGATCTTCTATCCACTCTCCTTTTACATCGCTATAACTTATCGTCAGCATTTCCACAGAAGACTGTCCGTTCTTGTTAGATACCTCAGTAAGGCTGTTCATATCCACTATGGTACCGAAATTATCAGCGATCAACTGCACCCTGGCATATTCCACCGCTTTATTCTTCGCCTCGTCCAAAGACATATTGCCCGGCACCTGAAATTCGTATGTACCACTTGCCGTAATAGTTCTCTGAGCATAGATATGGCCTGAAATAAGGCACATAAGCGCGCATAGCATCCACTTGATTCTCAATACTTTCATTGCAAACCCTCGTTATTTCTGTTATTGACTATTCTGTAAAACCTTCCAATTGTGGGACTTCATATAGAACCATGACCCTGACTTCAACCGTCTTATCTGCATGTTCCCTCCAGCACTCTATAGCCGGAGTCACCTTCCCTATTCTCTGATGTACACTTGATTTGCTTTTCGATACAAACTCAGTCACAGACTGGCTTTCCTCCAGACTTATCTGATTATTTTCGATCTTTGATTCGATCAACGCCTCTATTTTTGCCCCAAGAGATGAGGCTATAGTAGCCTTTGCCATTTCAAGGGCACCTCTCCTGGCCTGATCATATGTTGCAGCTCGTGCTTGTCCCGTCACCTCAATATACATCAGCATTTCACCTTCAGTAGCTAAAAGCTTCATCCAGACCTGTTCAAGCTGATTCTCCAAAGGAAGGTCTCCCTTTACCATCCATCCCTCCTTCTTCCACTGTTTAGCCAACTTACGCGCTTCTTTGCTGGCCGGAATCCGGCCGTCAGATTCGGCGCTCATTGTCATGCAGGCAAAAAGCGCAAGGCATACAACCATTAATACTTCGGACAGTTTCTTCATTTCTGTACATTTTTCTTTTCAGCAGAAATATAGGTCCGACAGACGTCAAATCTATCACGGGCTCGAGCTTTCAGAGGAAACTTAAAACGAAAAAGGTACGGTCAGTTCAGTCACGATGACTGGACCCCATACCTGAACAGCTATCGCACACGACCGAAGAATCGGGTATGGCGACACCTATACACGAAATGAAGTGCCGATCGGTCATCCTGCTGTAATCGAAAACTGCCACATTTTCTATCAAGGATTCACGAAAACACTTTCGCTGAATTATTAAACTTACAAGACACAAATATAACATTTATATCTTGAAAAACCGAAACCTCCACGTTAATTTCGTGCACCTTCTCAATCCGCGGATCGCGATGAGCACGGCCCGCTTAGGGCAGGGCTGTACTCATCACACTAAAGAATTATTCTTGAAGACAACGGACTGACAGGCCGCCCGCCCGATTGTCGATGAACGACGGAAGGACGTCGCCATAGTCGTTGAAACTCAAGTAATACGCATCGTCACCAAAAGGAGTAACTGACAAATAGTCACCACTGAGACCGACAAGGCCCAGCGTCCCACCATAGCCGCGATGACCCGAAGCCGGGTACCAAACTGTGGACCCGTCTGCAAATTTTCCCGAGAAATTCATTCCTTCGTCTACACTGTCATATGTGTGGTTAAAATACCAATATTCAGAAGCCCTTGACCAGACACCGGCTCCTCCTCCATCGGGAACTCGCCAACCAACAGGGCAAGGATCATATATTGTCTTTTCTGACTGCCAACGGGTATTATCCGTACTACTTGAACCGGTGTAATACCAATCGTAGTTACTGCTGTTATAGGTTATGAATGTTGTCGGATTCGCGGTGGCATATTCTATTGTACCGTTTGAAGTATTTGAATTCACTGCTGGCGGCCAAGTGATCGTAGATTTTGCAAGAGTGCTTGACGAAATAGACGATGAACCCAAGAAAGGATCCTTTCTACCCCACTGATACAACAGTCCCAAAGCACCAACATCACCTGGAGTCGCACTCGTTGCACCAAGGTTGCGGTCCATCATAGTACCGGCGTTGTTGTTATAAACCTGCTCATCTGGCTGATCTGTCAGCCAGATGTGCCAAGACCAAAGGATAGTGCCAGAAGCGTCCCTTGCTGCAATGACTGCATTACCCTCCCTGAAAGGAGAAGCAACAGTATAGGATATCTTTCCGGATGAATATGAAACCGAACTTATAAGATCACCTGCAGATGGTTTTACATCTGTACCGAAACTTTCCCAAAGCACGTCAGCATATACAACAGTGCCGACAGTCTCCGTACTACCACCCTTGACTGTCGGAAAACTATAGGAACCGGGATTAGACACTATATAGCAATTGGCGGTCGTACTGCTTGGAACACCTGTCGATGGTGAAGGACCGCACCAGGGATCCAGATCATCAATGTTGATGCAGCCGTCAAGAGAAAAAACAGCAAGTGCCAAGGATATGATATAGGTAATACACTTCATTAGCTTTATTTGATTTATTTTGGTTACACATAGGTCAACACGGGGAATGCTATCATCAGAAACAGAATCCGACACCGAATTCGAATGTACCGGCCACACCTTCTCCCAATACTAAGACCGGCTCCACAGCAGCAGACAGGGACACTGGGCCTAACTTGAACATTGCTCCTGCTTCAAAAGGTATCAGTTCATAAGATGTATGGTAAAAATCCAATTGTCCAAATCCGACACCGATGTATGGATACAGCCAGGAAGTAGCTTTCATCATGCCACCGGCTGTTGCTGCCCAGTAGTGATGCTTACCGGCACCGGCAAATGTATCGCTATAAGCCAGATATCCTCCATATTTCTTGACATATCCGGCTTTCAGCCCAAACATACTCATCGTTGAAACAGTTCCCATCACAAAGATATGCCCCTTGTCATCCTGGGCCTTCTTCTTGTTCCTGACATTCACTTTGAAGGCGAGCTGTTTTCCGGCAAGCTGTCTCTTGATGGACTCTATGTCATAAATTATGGTCTTGTGTCCGGATTCAGTGATTCTGCCAAGATCTCCGGTAAGGTTATCTGTTTCAGTCACGAGGCTGAAACTTCCGCCTCCATCAAGGCTTATCAGAAGTTCCACATCACAAGAGGCGACGTCCTGGCCTAAAGATATGTCATACTCAATGACCAATGTGCGTCCCTCACGATAGACATTGGCAGTGCCCACTGTAACTTCATTCCTGCTGGTCGCCGGCTGCTGAGCCTTTGCCTGGCTGCAGGACAAAAGCAGGACAAAGAGCAGCACAGCGAATCTCATTGCATTTGATACGTTCATATTTCTGAATTAAAATTTTTCAACAACAAAATTCTTGTTACCAAAGAACTGAGGTGTCTGGGTTCCGGCACTTTCATTATTCACACCCACAGTCACAAATTCCACCAACTCGTCCATTGTGATCTTCTTATCTGCATTCTTATCCGCATCACCCTGAAGGCCACACGCGATGTAGTAAGTAAAGAGTCCTGATCTGGAGAGATCATTTCCCAGCGAAGTCTGATCGCCGCGGGATGAGGTGAACACCCTGAAGTCAGGGTTGTCAAGCCAAGGTTTCTTCGCCGTATTCAAGTCCTTGAGCTTAACAAGTTTCTGATTTGCCACCGACTCTGACTTATACAATTCACTCGGACGCGAGCCTCCACTGAAGCAGGCATCAAGGATGACGGTAACAGATTTTGCATTCAACGACGCCAGATTTTCATACATCTTATTCAGACTGAAGCTATAGTCATTTATCCAGGCCTTCTCCACATCATACGGAACAAGCATAACATCGTTTCCGTCAGGCTGAGGGACACCGTGACCGGAGTAATATATGAACACATCTGTCTGACCAGGCTTGATCCATCGTGACAACTTTCCTCGCTGGGCATCAAACATCGTATTCAATTCCATCGCCGTCACCTTTTCATCTGTCATAAGATGCACCTTCTCAATTCCGAGAGATGTCTTGAAATACTCTGACATAACCTCTGCATCCCTCGCAGCATATGGGGCACGCGGGATAGTGTTGTCCGCATATTTTTCTGCTCCGATCACTATAGCTACAGCATCCTGATAAATACTTTCTCCGACAGGAGCAATCTTGATGTCTCTGATGGAAGAGGTGGCATTAGTCGAATTCACTCGACCGTCTTCAGAGGTGATTCGTCCACGTCCAAGATCCGCCAGGATCTTTTCAAGGTCACCTTCAACTGTGACCACTTCCGGCTTCACCGGAGTCGCATCGAACGGAATAGGAATGATCTGGGACACTATGTTACCAAATCCTTTGTCTTCCTTTACCGTGAGATATATCGGGAGATATTCACTGTTGTTCACATAGTTATGGTTAGCGCTCAAGCGGAAAGAAATCTCTCTTGCATCTGAGGATGCCATATCTGATACCGATCCGGATATTTTTGTCGAATAGCCTGTATCGGTCAACAATTTGACATTGCTGTCATCGGATGAAATAGAATATGTCACATTTCTTGCGACACCGACACCTACATTCTGAAGAAGTACAGTCGCCCGCACGACATCACCTCTCTGAAGTTTTCCGTCCGGGTTGCCATTGTTGGCCTGGAGGCCCTTGCCGGCATCAACGATGCTTACTCCATTCATCCTCAGTGCTGCCTTCTGGTACTCGAGCGTCGGGAACTCAAGTACCGCCTTTATATCGTAACCGTTCGGCTCCTGGATACGGATATGGAAGCGCACATCCTTTGAAGTCGCCACATCTACGTCGGCAGAGAAAGGAACGTCAACCTCAACAGCAGCATTCTTCTTTACAGTTATCGGTTCCGTCTTGAGAGGATAAGATATACCTCTATAGGATTTCTCAGGCACAAGATTGATCCGTACGTTATCAGCTGTTCCACCTTCATTAATGATCTTGAGACGAAGTGTAGCATTCTCCATTGCCTCAAGCACTCCCGACTGGTTGTCATCAACAAATTCCATATTAACCTTCAGATCAGGTGGCATAAAGAGTTCATTTACATCGTCCATATCGAAGGAAATAACATTGGTTATTGCAGACTGTGCATAAATGCCAAACGGAACGTGAATCATTACCATTAATGGCAGGAGGGACATCATCAGTTTTTTCATATATAGCTTCATTTAGATTCATTGTTTTATAGACACCAATTCTATTTTTCCTGTCTTCCTCTGCATCGAGCCGTCAGCGAAGGTCACCTCTACGGTCCAGTCGAGTTCTCCCTTGTCCGCTATTTGGGATGCCTTTACGCCAAAACTTGTTTCTGAGACCCATTGATTGTCAATGAGTACGGCCCCGTTGCTGTCTGCGATCGAGAATCTGACCATAGAAGCTGCACTCATCTTCCACTCAAACACAAATTCTTTGGATGTATCTTTTACCTTCACCCTGTATGGAGTCTTTGCCGGCTTGACCATTTCAAGTGACGGAGTCTCCATCTCGAAGGCTGTGGCTGCGTTGGTTTCCCTATGCAGCACCTCGCCGGCCTGCTCAAGCTCCTCCGGCATCTGATACTCCTCTGCACCGGAGACCTGTTCTTTCACATCAGGAGTCCGGACATCAGCTATGCTTTCACGGGCTGCCTCCTTTATATCCGGCACAATCTCATCCTTTATCATATCTGTCTGAGGAACCACCTCTGTCGTGTCAGCGACATCAGCCATAATGTTCTGAGGAACTTCCGGGTCAGAGGATTTCATCACCACAGTAACTATTATAGCCACAGAAGCAGCCACTGCGGCTATGCCGCCTATGATTCCGGGCAAGCGCAGTACCTTCCCGGTTTTAGCCGCCCTAGCTGTATTCTGTGCCAGAGTCTTTGCAACAAATTCATCAGAATTGATTTCCTGCAAAGGTCTCTTATCTGCAAGACGGGCTCCTTGAACCATCTGCATCCATTCCTTAGAGGCCTCTCCATCCTGACTCAATTCTCTGATTACAAGCTCGGTCTCCTCCGGAGTCGTGCGACCATCTATAAATCTTATGAGTAAATCGTCTTTCATACCTTTATCATTTAAAGATAACTTCCCAGCTTGACCTTCAATTGTTTCACAAGTCTGTTCTTTACAGTATATATATAGTCTATAGAGAGGTCAAATCTATCCGCCACTGACTGAAATTCCTTATCTTCTATGAAAAGTAGCCTGGCTATCTCCCTGTCCCGTTCATTTGCGATGGTGCTGATGGCATTGTCTATGTCCATCATCAGACCTGAATCATGGCTCTGTACCCAGTCACCGACAAATGACTCCCACTTGTCACTAATAGAGATAATACCGTTGGAATCTATCTTGGAATGCTTGTATGACTTGAAGAACCTGAAAGACGTAACCGACATCCAGGTAGCCAGTGAAGCTTTTGAACCGTCAAAGGTCTTTAGTCTTCTCCAGTCGTTCTCGAAAAGGTAGAGAAAAAATTCGTCCACCAAGTCGCGGATATCTTCCTTATATGGAAAAAGCTTGTAGATATGATACTCGAAAGTAGGTAGGCATTTCTTGTAGAAGAGGTGTACGATGGCCTGTTGGTCATTATTGCACACGGCTTCGACAAGTTCAACATCAGAATACCTGTCCAATGAAGTGCGGGACTTCGATCCACCGGCTGCATTAAAGGCGGGGTTTACGACAGCACAGCATACTCTGGACGGCTCCAACCTGAAATTGAGGTGTGATATAGCCTGCCACAACCACCGATATGACACCAGTGCAGTGACAACCAAAATTGAAGTCTTGATAAAAAACATTTAAATATAGCATCCATTTTGCTCAGAGCCTCTTGAGCGATACACAGAAAAAAGTGTGAGGCTTACTCCGTTTATCCAATAGAAGGTTGTGGCATGACCTATACAGCAATAAACGACAATACCCCACACTCGGATAGATATGGGGTACGCCCTAAGAATCGGACATAGCGATACCTATACACGAGCAGAAGTGTTGATTCGTCATCCTGCTGTATCAGAAAACTGCCACATTTTCTATTGAGGAACTACGAAAACACTTTCGCTAAAATATGTAGTTGTTGAAAATCAACACGCAAATATAACAAAAAAAAGACAATTATATGTTGCCATATATCAAAAAGGAAGACCCTTTGAGCGGGGTCTTCCTTTTTGTCTTACAGCGGCATTGTCTTGGCGCGGAGCCAGGCTGCTGTTTCCGACGGGAGATGTGGGGAGAGGGTGCGGTAGACTCTCTCGTTGTAGGCGTTCAGCCAGGCCAGGGCTTCAGGGCCGAGGATTTCCGGCAGGACTGCAGAGGTGTCGAAGTGGCAGCAGGTCAGTGTCTCGAATTCGAGCCAGTCGCCGAACTCGCTGGTTCCGGCCTCCTTGCAGAGGACGATGTTCTCGTGCCTTATGCCGTGCATTCCCTCTCTGTAGAGTCCCGGTTCGTTTGAAGTCACCATTCCAGGAAGGAGGGGCTGAGGGTTGTACTGGTAACGGATGGACTGAGGGCCTTCGTGGACGCAGAGGTAGTAGCCGATGCCGTGACCGGTGCCGTGGCCGAAGTTGCGCTTTGCCTTCCACAGAGGCATTCTGGCAAGGGCATCTATCTGGCAGCCGGCTGTTCCGCGCGGAAAGACTGCCATCGACAGGTCTATCATTCCCTTGAGCACCAGAGTGTAGTCCTCCTTTTCCAGATCAGTGCACTCACCCATAGGCACTGTTCTGGTTATGTCGGTAGTTCCTGTAAGGTACTGTCCGCCCGAGTCCACTAGATAGAGTCCGTGCGGGCGTATTACCGACGAGCCCTCCGAAGGGGTCGAGTAGTGCGGCAGGGCGGCCGCAGGGCCGTACGCCGATATATTTTCGAAACTGTTTCCTCTGTATCCTGGGATCGCTGCTCTGAAGGATGTGAGCTTCTCAGAGGCCTCCCATTCGTCCACTTCCCTTCCGGAAGCGACTTCGTGTTCGAGCCAGTAAAGGAACTGCTCCACAGCAAGACCGTCGTCAATGTAGGTCTGACGGAGGTTCTCGATCTCAGAAGCGGTCTTTACCGACTTTTCAAGTATTACAGGCGATGTGCCGCAGGTTATGCACTCAGGCGCGAAGCAATCGCATATATACCTATATATATGATGGTTCAAAGTCGACGGATCTATGAATATATTTCCCGACTCTCCGTCCTCACCGAAGTCTGAGAGGGCGAAGAAGACGGCGTCGTAGTCCTCGACATCCACGCGGTCCATATTCAATTCCGCGAAGCTGTCCACGGTGTCAGGATCCTCCAGCTGGCTTGAGCCCTTTCTGACAAACCACTTGACATAGTCCTGAGACACCAGGAGGTAGGAAATGACCAGAGGATTGTACTCTATGTCCGAACCTCTGACATTCAGAAGCCACGCAATCTCGTCCAATGATGAAAGAAGGACCTTGTCATAGCCTTGGATAAGCATCCACTTTCTCAGCCACGAGATCTTGTCGATGCGCTGGATGCCGCCGAAACACTCCACGTC
>JAEIGA010011018.1_pt1 | contig 13719 bp, 10 predicted proteins | sample 9270691 | NCBI WGS metagenome assembly JAEIGA01 (sample SAMN17057246, study PRJNA624740) | gut metagenome | biome: biome; isolation source: fecal sample | host: Bos grunniens | place: China: Xizang | collected 2019
AAGTAACCGTCAGCAAGACCCTGCATAAGAGCCGAAGCACCAAGACGGTTAGCACCGTGGTCGCTGAAGTTAGCCTCACCGATAGCAAACAAACCAGGGATTGATGTCTGCAACTCGTAGTCAACCCAAATACCACCCATTGTGTAGTGGATAGCAGGATAGATCATCATAGGCTCCTTATATGGGTTGGTATCAGCAATTTCCTCATACATGTCGAAGAGGTTACCATAACGCTGACGTACAACATCCTCACCCAAACGCTGAATAGCATACTTGAAGTCGAGGAACACAGCCAAACCTGTATTGTTTACACCATAACCTGCATCACAACGCTCCTTAGCGGCACGTGAAGCAACGTCACGTGGAACAAGGTTACCGAATGCAGGATAACGGCGCTCCAAGTAGAAGTCACGGTCCTCATCAGGAATATCGTTAGGATGCTTTGTACCTGCCTGCAATGCCTTGGCATCCTCGAGTTTCTTTGGAACCCAGATGCGACCGTCGTTACGAAGCGACTCAGACATAAGTGTAAGCTTAGACTGCTTGTCACCGTGAACAGGGATACATGTCGGGTGAATCTGTGCATAACATGGGTTAGCGAAGTATGCACCCTTACGGTAGCACTGCAATGCAGCAGAACCGTTGCTACCCATAGCATTTGTAGAAAGGAAGTATGCGTTACCATAACCACCGGTAGCAATAACCACAGCGTGAGCAGCGAAACGCTCTACCTTACCTGTTACAAGGTTACGCGCGATGATACCGCGTGCGCGACCGTCGATAACAACAAGGTCAAGCATCTCGTAACGTGTGAATACCTTAACTGTACCCTGGTTTACCTGATAGTTGAGCGCAGAGTAAGCACCGAGAAGAAGCTGCTGACCGGTTTGACCGCGGGCATAGAATGTACGCGATACCTGAGCACCACCGAATGAACGGTTAGCCAAAAGACCGCCGTACTCACGTGCGAAAGGAACACACTGTGCTACGCACTGGTCGATGATAGCACCTGACACCTCTGCCAAACGGTGAACGTTAGCCTCGCGTGCACGGTAGTCACCACCCTTGATTGTATCGTAGAAAAGACGGTAAACAGAGTCACCATCGTTCTGATAGTTCTTTGCTGCATTGATACCACCCTGTGCTGCAATAGAGTGAGCACGACGTGGAGAGTCCTGAATACAGAAGTTAAGCACGTTGAAACCCATAGCACCAAGAGAAGCTGCACCTGATGCACCGGCAAGACCGGTACCAACAACGATGATATCCAACTTACGCTTGTTGGCAGGGTTCACCAATTTCTGATGTGCCTTGTAGTTCGTCCATTTCTCAGCCAATGGGCCTTCAGGGATTTTAGAATCCACTTTTACTGAACTTATTTTAGCCATAATATATTTGTTTTAGATTTTACAGTAAATTGTTATTAGCAACAAGGTGCGCAACAAGCAGCAGGAGCTGCAACCTCAATAGTTCCAAGCGCGCCCAAACCGAAGAAACCGGCTACAACCACAGCAAAGAAACCAAGGATAATCAAAGTAACAACTACGTTACCGATAGCTCTCCAACGGCAGAACCAAACATTGTTGTTGATACCGAGTGTCTGAATTGCACTCCAGAAACCGTGTGTAAGGTGGAACCACAAAGCAGCCAACCACACAACATAAAGGATAGCATAGACAGGACATGTGAATGTCTGTGCAATGTAGCCTGAACCATTTGCCACATTAGCCATAACAGCAGGCTCAACATGCATACCCAACATGTGAAGAACTTCGGGCAACTGCATTTTAGCCCAGAAATTGAACAAGTGCAATCCCATACCAAGAATTACAACGATACCCAGAACAAGCATGTTCTGTGATGCCCACTCCACGCCCTTTGGTTTTTCAACCACTGCATAACGCTGTGAACCACGAGCCTTTCTGTTCTGAAGTGTAAGAATGAAAGCATAAACAAAGTGTACAAGGACAAGAACAGCAAGACCTGCTGTACCTACCAATGCATACCAGTTAGCTCCCAAGAACTCACAAATCATGTTGTAACCCTCAGTGCTGAAGATAGCAACCAAGTTCATTGACATGTGGAAAAGAAGGAAGAAAACGAGAGCCAATCCCGTTACACTCATAAGAACCTTCTTTCCTACAGAAGAATTAAATAACCACATAATGAATTGATATTAAATTATATAAAAAATAAATAGTTTAAATTCCTGCTGATAAGGCATATTAACAAAAGACAAAAATAAACTTTTTTTTATTAAAAATAGCAAATAGCACTTTTTTTTTGGTTTTCACGCCTATTAAAACATAAGGATAAATATACATAACCGAAGCGGGCCACTCTGTGTTTGAATCCCATATTGTTAAAAAAAGCAGTAACAAATTGCCATTCACACACACTTTTGTTACATTTGCCACAGAATTGAAAAACAAAAACACAAACACTATGGCAACATTAAAAGAGAAAATCGGATATGGATTCGGAGACATGGCCTCTTCAATGTTCTGGAAAGTATTCAGCGCATACCTGCCCATATTCTACACAAATGTTTTCGGGCTCGATTTATCAATAGCAGCCCTTCTGTTCCTTGTAACAAAAATCTGGGATGCGGTGTCCGACCCCATGATGGGAATTATCGCCGACCGTACAAATACAAAATGGGGAAAATACCGTCCCTATTTGCTTTGGATAGCCATTCCGTTTGCCATAGCAGGTGTGTTGCTCTTTACCACCCCCAATATGGGCGAAACAGGCAAGAATATATGGGCTTTTGCAACATACATACTAATGATGACCATATACACAGCAATCAATGTCCCTTACGGCTCCATGCTTGGAGTAATGACCGAAGACACCGATGAAAAGACAGTTTTTTCATCATACAGAATGTTCTTCGCCTACACAGGTTCATTCATTGTTCTGGCATTGTGGGAACCCCTTTGCAACTCATTGGCAGGAGTAAGCGGCAAGCTCACTACCGACCCTCAAGCATGGCAGACAGCAATGATTGTAGTAAGTACAATCTGTCTTGTTCTGTTTGTCCTTACCTTTAAAATGACACGCGAGAGAATAAAGCCCACAATTAAGCAGAGCAGCATAAAAGACGACTTCAAGTCACTGTTGCACAACGGACCTTGGTGGATTCTTTTGGGCGGTGTGTTGTTCTTCAACTTCTTTGGAGCAGTACGATATGCCGTTATCCCCTACTACTTCACCACACAGATAGCCGAGGGAGCAACACTCTCGTTCTTCTCCATTGAGTTCCTTTTCTACGCAGGTATATTCTTTACCATTGGCGAGATTGCGAATATGATTGGCGTTGCAATAGCAACTCCCATCACATTCAAGCTTGGCAAGAAGAGCACATTCCTTTACTCTCTTTTTGCAATCATGGCATTATGCATCGCATTCTACTATGTGCCCACCGACAGCACTTCCGGCTATTGGACATTGTTACTGTTGCAGGTTGCAACAGGTATCTTCACCGGTATCATCTCTCCGTTGGTTTGGAGTATGTATGCCGACATATCCGATTATGCCGAGCTTAAGTTCAAGACCGCATCTACAGGTTTGATATTCTCGTCATCGTCTATGGCGCAGAAGTTCGGTGGTGCATTCGGAACATCGGCAGTTCTTTGGTTGCTTGCCGCATTCGGTTTCAACACCGCAGAAGGTGCAGTGCAGACAGCCGATGCTGTAGAAGGATTACGCTTGCTTATCAGTTGGATTCCTGCAGGCATAGCAGCATTGTCGGCTATATTCATTTTCATATATCCGCTGACAACCAATCGCATGAGAGAAATCACCAAACAGCTTAACAGTACACGAGAAGCATAAACAAGTGGGCAGAAACAAATATTCACAACGGGAGATAGATGTTATCCGCAAGCTGTTGGGTAGCAAGATGCATGGAAACCGCGCACAACAAAAGATGGTGCGCCACACATTGAGAACTGTTTTTGAATTCAATATATCCGATTTCAACATACAGGGCAAAGCCTTTGGCCCGGCCGACCTTGATGAATGCGTACGTCGCAAAAGAATACATATTCTTGACGACGCCACCATTGAAGCCATGAAGTTGCGCCATGCCGAGAAGAAACTCCACGACGAGGCAATTTCGCAAGCCGAAGCCATTGCCGACGGCGAAGTTGTCGATTGGCAGGAGGTGCTCAAAGAGTGGAACGAATACTATTCCAACAATCCGGAATAACATCACAAGACAACATAACGAAAGGGAGGCCACAAACCTCCCTTTCGTTATATATCTAAAAAACCATCGATGAAAGCATCGGGAAAGAGATTTTTACAAAAGCGTAAGTCGTTGAGAATAAGCCGTATAAATTATTCTTGATTTAAAATTCGCTAAACAAATGTTGCGCTTGCCGTCAAGTTGTATTAATTTTGTATGTTTTTGAACAGGCAAAAGCATACTGAACGAATATGACATTTGAATACGACATACTTGTAATTGGCGCAGGACACGCTGGCTGCGAAGCAGCTGCAGCCGCTGCAAACATGGGCAAAAAGACATGCCTCATGACAATAGACATGAACAAGATTGCCCAGATGAGTTGTAACCCAGCCATCGGCGGCATTGCCAAAGGACAGATTGTACGCGAAATTGATGCGCTTGGCGGATACACAGGAATTATCACCGACAAGGCTTCGATACAGTTCCGCATGCTCAACCGTTCCAAAGGCCCTGCTATGTGGAGCCCACGTGCACAGTGCGACAGAATGAAGTTCAGCCAATATTGGAGAGAGGTTCTCGAAAACACCCCTAACCTCAACATGTGGCAGGATATCGCAACTGAACTCATTGTAGAGGATGGCAAAGCCATAGGTGTAAAAACTCAGATGAACGCCACATTCCTTGCTAAATGCATAATAATAACAGCCGGTACATTCCTCAACGGACTGATGCACATAGGTAAGGTGCAGATCGAAGGTGGCCGCGTAGCAGAGCCGGCTGCAAAAGGATTAACCGAATCCATAACAAAGCACGGCATTACAGCAGGACGCATGAAAACAGGAACGCCTGTGCGCCTTGACAAGCGTTCAATAAACATGCAACTCGTTGAAATTCAAGACGGTGACAACGATTTTCATCGTTTTTCATATAGTAACACTGAGCGCAATTTACAACAATTGCCTTGTTGGGGATGTTATACAAACCCTGAGGTACACAAGATACTGAGCGACAGCCTTGCCGACTCTCCGCTCTACAACGGACAGATACAGAGCATAGGCCCACGCTACTGCCCCAGCATAGAGACAAAGATTGTGACATTCGCCGAGCGCGACCGTCACTTGCTGTTCCTTGAGCCGGAAGGCGAGACAACACAGGAGATTTATGTAAACGGATTCTCGTCGTCACTTCCAATGGAAGCTCAGCTGACAGCCCTACGCAAAATCCCCGCACTTGAAAATGCTGTTGCATACCGCCCGGGATACGCCATAGAATACGACTACTTTGACCCTACACAACTGAAGCATACATTGGAGTCAAAGATTGTTGAAAACCTATATTTCGCAGGACAGGTAAACGGCACAACAGGATACGAAGAGGCTGCCGGACAGGGACTCGTTGCCGGAATTAATGCTGCAATGAAAATTGACGACAAGGGCGAGTTTGTGCTGCGTCGCGACGAGGCATACATCGGCGTTCTCATCGACGACCTTGTAACAAAAGGCGTTGACGAGCCATACAGAATGTTTACTTCAAGAGCCGAATACAGAATACTGTTACGTTCGGACAATGCCGACATGCGCTTGACCGAAAAATCATACAACGCAGGACTTGCCACCGAAGAACGATACAAACGCCTATGCGACAAAAAAGAGAAGATAGCCAAGTTGACCGAGTTCATAAACAACTTTTCATTGAAAGCAGAACTCATCAACGAGGGACTCGAAGCACTTGGCACCACTCCACTCGTCAGAGGTTGTAAACTCGCATCGGTTATCGAACGTCCGCAGGTTACTATCGAAAACATTTCGGAATATATAGTTCCACTCAAACGCGAACTTGAGAAATTAGGAGCGGACAGAGAGGAGATAACAGAAGCAACCGAAATTGAGATAAAATACCGCGGTTACATACAACGCGAAAGAGAGCTTGCCGAGCGCATGGTGAGATTAGAGAATATAAGAATAAAAGACAAATTCGACTACAACAACATTGAATCGCTCTCAACCGAGGCAAGACAGAAACTAACGGCAATCAACCCCGAAACCCTTGCACAAGCAAGCCGCATACCGGGAGTATCGCCAAGCGACATAAATGTTTTGCTCGTTCTTGTGCGGAAATAAACAAATGTTCCACGTGGAACAATGCAACAAAACAACAACTCGAATATAAAAATCATACAATATGAATAAGGATTTACTACTCAAAAACCTTAGAAACATCCCCGACTTTCCAATACCCGGGATACAGTTCAAGGACGTTACTTCGCTATTCAAGAACCCTGAATGTCTGCAGGAACTTAACAATTCTCTATACGAATTATACAAAGACAAAGGCATCACAAAGGTTGTAGGCATTGAGTCGCGTGGCTTTGTAATGGGAGCAGCGCTTGCCGTAAAACTCAACGCAGGTTTTGTGCCCATTCGTAAACCGGGCAAGCTACCGGCAGAAACAATAAGCGAAACATACGAAAAGGAGTATGGATGCGACACCATTGAAATACACAAAGACGCAATAGATGAGAACGACGTTGTTCTTATACATGATGACCTGCTTGCGACAGGCGGTACCATGCTGGCGGCATATCATCTTGTGCAGAAGCTCAACCCTAAAAAGGTTATGATAAACTTCCTTATTGAACTCGAAGGTTTGAAGGGCCGAGACATATTCCCCGCCGACACAGAAATTGATTGCCTACTAACACTCGAAGGAAAGTAATGAGCAAAGAGGATAAAAGCAAGAGGGATGAATATCTTAAAAGCATAGTAAGCAACCTCCCCGATTCGCCCGGCTGCTACCAATATTTGAACGACAGCGGGGTAATCATCTATGTGGGCAAGGCAAAGAACCTCAAACGCAGAGTATCCTCATATTTCAACAAGGAACAGCAGACTCTGAAAACAAAGTTGCTTGTTTCTAAAATAGCCGATATAAAATATGTTGTTGTAAACAGCGAGACCGATGCTTTGCTTCTTGAAAACAATCTCATAAAGCAGCATAAGCCTCGCTATAATGTTTTATTGAAAGACGATAAAACATACCCTTCAATTTGTATCACCAAAGAGTATTTTCCAAAGATTTTCAAGACACGAAAGATAAACAAGGAGTATGGAAGATATTTTGGACCATACACAAACAGCGGTGCCTTGAATGCACTTCTACAACTGACAAAGGAATTATTCCCGTTGAGAACGTGCAATCTTAATATTACCCCCGAAGGCGTAAGAAGCGGCAGATACACTCCTTGCCTTGAATACCAGATAAAGAACTGCTGTGCTCCATGTATTGGCAAAATATCAAAAGATGATTATGTAAAATATATCGATGAAATTACAGCCATATTAAAAGGAGATATAAAGATTCTACAGGAAAAGTTGCTTTCCGAGATGAAAGAGAAGGCATCAAATCTTGAATTTGAAGCTGCCGCAGAAATAAAAAAACGATACGAATTAATCGAAAATTTCAGGACACGCAGCGAGGTTGTAAGCGCAACACTGAACAACATTGACGTATTCAATATAGAAAGTGACGAAAAGAGCGCATTCATCAATTTCTTGCACATCACAAACGGCTGTATAAACCAGGCATTCACCATTGAATATCAGAAAAAGCTCGATGAAACGGATGCTGAATTGATTTCTATGGGTATTATTGAGTTGCGAGAACGGTTCAACAGCAGTGCCAAAGAGATAATACTCCCCTTCCCTATTGAATTACCGCTCGAAGGAGTAACAATAACCATACCTCAAAAAGGAGAGAAAGCACGCCTTTTGGCACTTTCAAAACTCAATGTAAAGCAATACAAGGTTGACAGGCTGAAGCACGAAGATAAGCTCAACCCTGAGCAGAAGAATACGCGCCTGATGAAAGAGATTCAGGAGATATTGAATCTTAAAAAACTACCGATAAAAATAGAGTGTTTTGATAACTCAAACATTCAAGGAAGTGATGCTGTTGCGGCATGCGTTGTGTTCAACAAACTTAAACCGGCAAAAAAAGAGTACAGGAAATACAATATAAAAACCGTTATAGGCCCCGACGACTATGCTTCGATGCGCGAAGTTGTAGGACGACGCTACAGGCGCTGCATAGAGGAAGGAGATACACTACCCGACCTTATAATTGCCGACGGCGGTAAAGGACAGATGGAGGCCATAAGAAGTGTTGTGGAAGATGAACTGGGACTCGATATAAAGATTGCCGGATTGGTAAAGGACGGAAAGCATCGTACCACAGAACTTATGGTTGGCAAACAAGGAGAGATTATTGGTCTTAAACAGAACAGCACGCTGTTCAAACTGATGACTCAGATACAGGACGAGGTACACCGCTTTGCCATAACATTCCACCGTGATAAACGCAGCAAAAGGCAGACCTCTTCGGAACTTGACAATATAAAAGGCATCGGTGAAAAGAGCAAACAATTATTGTTGAACAAATTCAAAAGCGTCAAGCGTATAAGAGAGGCAGGCATGGAAGAACTTGCAGCTGTTGTAGGTAAGGCAAAAGCCGAAATAATTTTGAATGGTCTGAAACCATAACCTATTTTTTTGTGTATATTAGCAACTGAATATAGAGAAACAACAAATTCAAACAATGAGAGTACTTATACAAAGAGTAAAAAAGGCATCAGTAACAGTCAATGAAAAACTTATTTCGTTGATAAACAACGGATTACTTATTTTTATAGGTATAGGAGAGGAGGATAGTTCCGAAGATATTGAATGGCTCACAAAAAAGATAGCCAACATAAGGCTTTTTGACGATGAAAACGGTGTGATGAACAAATCGGTTATCGACATTGACGGAGAGATACTTGCTGTGAGCCAATTTACACTTATGGCACAAACAAAGAAAGGTAATCGCCCGTCATATATAAAAGCCGCAAAACCCGATATATCCATCCCTCTTTACGAACAATTCTGCGAAGAAATGGAGATTGCCATAAACAAACCCATCAAACGGGGTGTTTTTGGTGCAGACATGAAGGTAGAATTGCTGAACGACGGACCGGTAACTATATTCATAGATTCAAAAAACAGAGAGTAACGATGACAATCAAAGAAGCACAAGAACGCGTAGATGCCTGGATAAAAGAGTACGGAGTACGTTACTTCAATGAGCTTACCAATATGGCTATACTCACCGAAGAGGTGGGCGAGGTGGCACGTATCATGGCACGCCAATATGGCGAACAATCATTCAAAGAGAATGAAAAATGTGAGCTTGCCGATGAACTTGCCGATGTTTTATGGGTTCTTATATGTATAGCAAACCAAACCGGAATAGACCTTACAGAAGCACTTGAAAAAAACCTCGATAAAAAGACAAAAAGAGATAATAAAAGACATATTAACAATCAAAAACTTAACAACGATGAGCGATAATTGCAACTGTGGTTGTGAGAATCATACACATCACACCGATGAAGAGAGTAAGTACGATTTTGTTATTGCGGAATACAGCAAAGCAATGACAGATGAAGAGGTTGCCGTAAAGGTTGAAAAACTTATTAAAGAGAGGGTTGAAGAGAACAACACCATTGAAGTAAAGAAATTGCTCTTCAACTGCATAGACCTTACAACACTCAAATGTACCGACAGCGAGGAGAGCGTAATGCGTTTTACCGAAAAGGTAAATGAACTCGACGACAAACATCCCGACTTGAAGAATGTTGCTGCAATTTGCGTATATCCGAACTTTGCAAAAATTGTAAACGATACATTGCAGGTTGATAATATTGAAATAGCATGTGTAGCAGGCGGTTTTCCATCGTCACAGACTTTCCAGGAGGTGAAGATTGCCGAAACAGCAATGGCGATACATGAGGGTGCAACCGAGATTGACATTGTGCTGGGCGTTGGAAAATTCCTCAGCGGCGATTATGAAAGTGTATGCGATGAGATTCAAGAGCTGAAGAGTGTTTGCGGAGACAAACGTCTGAAAGTTATACTTGAAACAGGCGCATTGAAGAGTGCCGAGAATATCAAAAAAGCATCGATTCTATCGATTTATTCCGGTGCCGATTTCATCAAGACATCTACAGGCAAGGAATCGCCTGCTGCTACTCCCGAAGCGGCATACGTAATGTGCCAGACAATTAAGGAATACTACCAAAAGACAGGTAACAAGATTGGTTTTAAGCCCGCAGGTGGCATCAACACCATGCACGACGCACTTGTATATTACACTATTGTAAAAGAAGTGTTGGGCGAAGAGTGGTTAAATAATAAACTATTCCGCATTGGAACAAGCCGACTTGCAAACATTTGCCTTAGCGAGATACTCGGTGAAGAGGTAAAATTCTTCTAAAATAATAAAGACCCGATTATAATCGGGTCTTTATTATTTTTTTCTTGTTATTACATAATCCATATATGCTACCAATGCATCGTGCAACTCAGAAGCTATATCTTTTGGCAGCGAGGCAATAGCCTCTTCTCTATACTTTTCTATACACGCATGAGCGTACTCTACTCCACCCTCGCTCTTTGCAACATTAATCAATGTTTCAATCTCCATTTCATCGAGAGAAATTCCGCTTGATAATTTCTTTTTAATAGGAATCAAAACGTCGTTTTTGCTATTATTAAGAACATACAGTGCAGGCAATGTTATCTTACCCTCGCGCATGTCGCTACCTGTGGGCTTGCCTATATCGTTGTTGAAGTAATCAAAAATATCATCCTTTATCTGGAAACATATACCAACGCACTTTCCGAAATTCTCGAAAGCCGGAGCATATTCATCCTTGCCACCAACAGAATACACCGCACACAGCGAACTGCAAACAAAGAGAGAAGCTGTCTTGTTATATATAACCTTGAAATAGTTTTCTTCGCTATATGTACCCTCTTTCTCCAATTCAACCTGCATCACTTCTCCACTCGACAAATCCTTGCCAAGTTTTGCAAGTTCTTCAATAATACGGATATCACCGGTTTTTGCAGCATTGTTAAGAGCCTGTGAAAAAAGATAATCACCGGTCAAAACGGAAATATTATTATTAAAAGCTACATTCAACGATGGTCGACCGCGACGCATATCACTCTCGTCTATTACATCGTCGTGCAACAGACTTGCCGAGTGAAGCAGTTCCATAGCCGAAGCTGCGGCAAAAGCTCTCTCGGTGACCTTACCAAGACTCTTTGCAACAAGCAATACAAGCATCGGACGCATAAGCTTACCTGTTGACTCGCTAACATAAGACAATGCACTGTTCAAAAGCTCTACATTGCTCGTGAACTGTTTTTTGAAATAAATGTTGAAGTCATCTATTTCCTGTCTTATAGGTGCCTGTATTGTTGCAAGGTAATCCATAAAAATTGTTTTCACAAATGTGGAATAAATACCACTTATCATATTTAACTACAAAAGTAATAAAAAAGAATATGGATAGTAGCAAAAATTATGTATTTTTACAATCAGTTTAATAGATAATAAAATGGAAAAACTTTTTTTACTCGACGCATACGCACTTATATACAGAGCATATTATGCTCTTATGAAGAATCCCAGAATAAACTCAAAGGGATTCAACACATCGGCCATACTTGGCTTTATCAACACTCTCGAAGATGTACTTAAGAAGGAAAAACCTACACATATAGGTATAGCCTTTGACCCCAAAGGACCTACATTCCGCCACGAGGCATACGAAGAGTACAAGGCACAACGCGAAGAGACTCCTGAGGTCATAAGAGAGTCGGTGCCTGTTATAAAAGAGTTTATAAAAGCCTATAATATACCTATATTCGAAGTTCCTGGATATGAGGCCGACGATGTTATAGGTACATTGGCAAAACAAGCGGAGAAAAGGGGAATAATAACATATATGATGACCCCCGACAAGGACTACGGACAGCTTGTTTCGGACACTACATTCATATACCGCCCAAAGTATGGCGACAAGGAATATGAGGTGATGGGTGTTGAAAGAGTAAAAGAGAAGTTCGGCATAGACAACACACTGCAGGTTATTGACCTGTTGGGACTGATGGGTGACTCGAGCGACAACATACCCGGTTGTCCGGGCGTCGGTGAGAAAACGGCACAGAAACTGATTGCACAATTCGGAAGCATAGAGAACCTGCTCGAAAAAACAGAAGAGTTAAAAGGTGCATTAAAAATTAAAGTGGAGGAGAACAAGGAAAAAATAATCTTCAGCAAATTCCTTGCGACAATTAAGACCGATGTTCCCATTGAACTCGATATGGACTCTCTGAAAAGAGAAGCTGCCAACGATGAGGAACTTACCCGTCTGTTCGACTTTTACGAACTACGCGCACTGAAAGAGCGTGTGAAAAAAAATCAACAGGCGCCTTCGCTCTTCGACGACTTTGCAGCAGAGCCGAAACAGCCGGCAACAGGAGCTACAAAAAAAACAACAAAAGATACAGCAATTCAAGGCTCTCTCTTTGATTTTTTTGCGGCCGAAGATACGGGTGAAGAAAAAAAATCGAGCCATTTGAGCTTAAAAGAGGTACCACACACCTATAAACTCGTTGAAACAGAAGAAGATATACGCAATTTGGTTACTGTTGTAAAAAATTACAAAACTGTGTGCTTTGACACCGAAACGACAAGTACCAACGCGCTTGATGCCGAAATTGTGGGATTGAGCCTTTCAATGAAGGAAGGCGAGGCCTTTTACATACCAATGCCTGCCGAAAGAGAAGATGCCACTACCCGACTCGAACTGTTGAGAGAAATTTTTGAAAACGAGGAGATAGAGAAAGTTGGACAGAACATAAAATACGATATAACTATTCTTGCCAACTATGGCATGGAGGTAAAAGGAAAACTTTTCGATACCATGATAGCTCATTACGTTCTGCAACCTGAGCTTTATCATGGAATGGACTACCTTGCAGAAATTTATCTCGACTACGACACAATAAAAATTGAGGAGCTTATTGGCGAAAAAGGAAAGAACCAAAAGAGCATGCGCGATGTAGCACCCGAAAAAGTTTGCGACTATGCATGCGAAGATGCCGATGTAACACTCAAGCTGAAAAATATTCTTGAGAAGGAAATAAAAAAGGAAGGGCTTGAAGAACTCTTCTATAATATAGAGATGCCACTTGTTCCTGTTCTTGCCTATATGGAACGCAACGGAGCACGCATAGACACTGCGGCACTCAAGGAGACCTCTACCCTGTTCGGCAAACGATTGAACGACATAGAAGAGGAGATTTATTCACTTGCAGGCGAGCCGTTCAACATTGCATCGCCACGACAGGTGGGTGATATACTCTTTGGCAAACTGAAGATTGTTGACAAGCCAAAGAAGACAAAGACAGGGCAGTATGTGACATCGGAAGATGTGCTTGCACAGCTGCAGAACCGCCACCCTGTTGTCAAAAAAATTCTACAACACCGTGGACTAAAGAAACTGCTAAGCACATATATCGATGCACTGCCTTCGCTTGTAAACCCACGTAGCGGAAAGATACATACATCGTACAACCAGACGGTAACAGCCACAGGACGACTCAGTTCAAGCAATCCCAACCTGCAGAACATTC
>JAEIGA010011019.1_pt1 | contig 13719 bp, 11 predicted proteins | sample 9270691 | NCBI WGS metagenome assembly JAEIGA01 (sample SAMN17057246, study PRJNA624740) | gut metagenome | biome: biome; isolation source: fecal sample | host: Bos grunniens | place: China: Xizang | collected 2019
GTCAGGTTGAACGCCACATAAGCCTCGCGTTCCGTCATGAAAAATACCCCCTTGCGCAACCGGCGCCAATTATGATATACTTTCCATCCGTTGACACGGCCCCATCGTCTATCGGCTAGGACACAAGCTTTTCATGCTTGTTAGAGGAGTTCGACTCTCCTTGGGGCTGCCACTTCTCCCCTTACGAATCTCAGCCCCGAGCCTTTGTTTATGCGTTGTTCTTCAACGCTTGGCTTACGGCGAGCATTCTCTCGGAAAGATCCTCGAATCCGACGTCGGACGAATAGACGTCCTTGTAGTACTGATACGCCTTTTCGAGATCGCCCGCCGCTTCCGCGCAAAGACCGAGCTGATAGACGACGTTTTTCTTGAGTTCGTCCATCATCGGCAGCGCGTCGCGCGCCGTCTCCAGCTGCATGACCGCCATGTCGGTCTGCCCCTGGTTGAGGAAGCACATCGCCAGATAGTAAAGCGCCCAGAGGCGATCCTTGGGGCTCTTCTGCGCAAGCTGCAGGTGCGTGAGCGCGTCGTCGTAGTAGCCGTAGGTGAAATACTGCTTGCCGAGTTCGAAACGCAGATGCAGATCGTTCGGATAGCGCTCGACGCGCTGGGCGAGATCGTCAAACACGAACTGGTTCTTCTCGCCCTCCATCTGCAGAGCCTCCTCCTCGCGGCCTTCGGCCTTGAGCGCGTCGATCTGCTGGTCGAAGTAGAGAACCTTGGTCTGCGACAGCATGCGGTCGAGTTCGGGATCCATGGTCCCCGCGAATTCGATGGCGTTCTGCAGCGCTTCGATCGCTTCGTAGTAGCGCTTGCCCTGGATGTAGAGACGCGCCAGCGCGCGGCGGGCGTTCATGTTCTTCGGCTCGGCCTCGATCTGCTTGAGCTTTTCGGCGATGAGCAGCTCCGCATCGTCGCCGGTGACGACGGCCTTGTTCGCCGCGTCGAGTTTCGCCGCCTGCTCCTTGTTGGCGATGAGATTCTGGAAACCGCCCTTCTTGCCGGCGGTCTGCTCCCAGCCGGCGTTCATCGTCGCCTGCGCCTCACAGTTCTTGAGCTTCTGCAGCACATCCTGGTCGCCGGGCTTCATCTCGGAGAGTTTCTGGTAGGCGTCGCGGGCCTTGTCCCAGCGCTTGGCCATCGTGTAGTAGGTGGCGACGCGCTCCAGAAGCGAAGGATCGCGGTTCGAGCATTCATAGGCCGCCTCGATGGAGACGGCGGCGTGATCGGCCTTGCCGGCGGCCTCCGCCGCCTTGACCGCCGCTTCGATGTTGTCGGCGTCGAGCGGGTTCTGGGCGAGCAGCTTTTCCGCCTCCGCCATCGCCTCAAGCCCTTGCCCCTTCTTGACGAGAGCCATGATCTTCTGGCGCGCCATCATGTAGCCGAGCTTGGCGCCGAATCCCGCCTTGCCGTTCTTCCGGAAGTTGGCGATCTGCGCGGCGCGCAGAAGCTTGCGCGTCTCCAATACGTCGGGCGCCGCCGACACCGCCTCCATCAGCATGTCCACCGCCAGTTCATAACGTCCCGTCTCAAGCGCCTGCCGTCCGCGGTTGGTGAAATTCTGCGCCTTCTGAGCCAAATCTACTGCCATATCTTCTCCTCGTTGTTTCTTACGGTGTAATGTTGATTAAGGTGTAACGGCCAGCCTGCCGTCGTCGTTGCCGCCGAAAGCGAAAATCCCTCCGGCCTTGTAGGTTTTCAGCATGAAATGCGTCGCCGTCGACAGAACGCCGTCGATCGTGGAAAGGTCCTGCGAGACGAAACTTGCGACGTCCTGAAGGCTTTCGCCCTTCACGAACACCAGCAGATCGTACGCCCCCGACATGAGAAAGCAAGCCTCGACCTGCTCAAAGCGGGAAATGTGCTGCGCTATTTTCCCGAAGCCGCATTCGCGCTGGGGGGTTATCTTGAGTTCGATTACCGCATGTACTTCATTCATGGCTGCTCCTTCACCATTTCAGGGACAGAACGTCGTCGACTATCTGACGGGCGAGATCCTCCGCAAGCCGTCCCGACGCGTCGCGACGGGACGTCGTGTAATCGCCGTTTTCGACGAACGTGGCCGCCGCCCGATACGTCCGGCCGTCGATCAGCACCTTGCCTTTGGTCTTGTCGATGACTGAAATCTCGACCTCCGCCGCGAGATCGAAATTCGAAAATCTCATCCCGGTTCCGCGGCTGTAACCCGCGGTCTCGGAGACGGTGCGCTTGACGATACCCTGAACCTCAAGCGCGCCGCGGCCGGCCGCCGCGATCCTGAACGTCCCTTCGCGCTGGAATTCGCGCAGCAGCTGCCGCGCCGCCACGGCTCCGAGCTCCGTCACTTCCGATTCGTTGCGGAATACCGGCACCGAAACCGAACGCATGTTGTCCGGCACGCCGCTGCGCCACGAATACCCGCTCGCGCATCCGAACGAAACCGTCGCCACCAGCAACCAAGCCGCCGCCTTGCGCATCATTTCAACCCTCCGTTGTTTTTAAGTTCTTCAAGCCGGGCCTTTACCTCCCCGGCGTAAACGCCCGATGGAAATTCAGCGAGAAAACCTTCGTACGCGTTGATGGCGCTTCTCGCCGTGCGCGTTCTGGAATCGTAGAATTTCGCGGCCAGATACGCCTCTTTCTCCAGCACCGCCTGCGCTTCGGCAAGCCACCGCGCGACTTCGTCCGCGACCGACTCCTCGCATCCCGCTCCCGCCAGTTTCAGAAACGCGATCGTGTCGCGGCAGCGCGAACGGTTGTATTCATGCTCGCGCAGAACCGTCATCCTGGTTCTGGCCTCGCGGTAGAGGGCGGTTTTGGCCTGGGCGCTCTCCGGGTGAAGATTGCGCAGGTTCTCGTAAACCTTTATCGCCTCGGAGAACCGTCCTTCATCCTCGCGCAGCTCCGCAATGGTCAGCATCGCATCCGGCGTCCATGACGCCCCCGGAGCGCGCAGAACGCAGCACTCAAACGCGCGGCGGACGTCCACCGTGTTGCGGAAACGGAAAAAGAGGATGGTTTTGCCTTCCTCGCGCATCTTTTCCGCCACCCGATAGAGTTTATCAGCCGTCGCGTTGTAATCGCACTGCAGGGAATAGAAATCCAAAAGATACCGAAACTCCGAAAACGCCCCGTCCAGATCGTCAAGATTCCGGAAAAGCGTTTCGGCAAGCATGCGCTGGGCCTCCGGCGCTTCGGACGACGTCGGCCATTCGCGCACAAGCGCGTCAAGATGCTTTGCCGCCTTGGAATAGGATTCTTCCCCGATCAGCTCCCGGCAATACGCGAGCTGTCCGGCCGCGCTGTCTTTCTTCGGACCGGTCAGCCATCCGAAAAGCCGCGGCTCCTTGCGCGAAGGTTTTATCATTTCATCTTCGCTGTCGAATCCGGGATACGCATCGGTTGCATAGCGGGTCCCGGCCCCGGGCCCCGTTCCGGGCTGGGTCAATGATGCCGCAAAAACCCGCGGCAGCGCTGCCGCAAGACAGACGCAGACAATAAATCTCATTTTCACGATATTGAATTATACCATTTTTCCGGAAGCATTTCCCGATTAAGCGGTCATTCCGCCGGCATCCTTTTCCCCGTCTGATTCGCCGACAGTCGCCGCACCGCGCATTTGAAGTCGTAGGCCGCCCGTTCGTGATTCACGTTCGGCCACTGTCCGCGGTCGTAAAGAATCTCGCCGTCGACCATCGCCATGACGACATCTCCGGCATGCATTGAATTGACGACAAGATTCGGAAGATCGAGCACCGGCGACAGATGCGGCCTGTCGAGATCAATGAGGCACAGGTCCGCCGCTTTGCCCACCGCGATTTCGCCGGAATCATGCATTCCGAGCGCCCTGGCGCCGTTGACGGTGGCCGCTTCGATGACGTCCCACGCCCCCATGACCGTCGGATCGTTGAGCCGCCCCTTGTGGACAAGGCCCGCAAGATGCATCTCCTCGAACATGTCGAGGTTGTCGTTCGAGGCGCAGCCGTCGGTGCCGAGCGCCACGTTCACGCCGGCGGCGATCGCTTCGGGGATCCGCGCGAATCCGCTGCCGAGCTTGAGATTGCTCGTCGGATTGTGCACCAGCGTCACGTTATGCTCGCGCATGATCCTGAAATCGTCATCCGTGCACCACACGCAATGGGCGGCGTAGGCGCCATGATCGAGAAGTCCGGTGCCGGCGAGATAGGCGATCGGCGTCCTGCCGTGTCTGGCGACGCATTCGTCGTGCTCGCGCTTCGTTTCCGAAACGTGCACGTGCAGCGGACGCATCAACTCCCGGTTGGCTGCGGCGAGTTCGCGGCAGAACCCCTCGTCGGTCAGATATTCGGAATGGATGCATACGTCGGCGACCACGCGCGAGGGGTTCCAGCCGCGCGCGAACTTCACACATTCCGCGAGCCTCCCCGGCACGAAATTAAGCCCTACGCGGCAGATGTTGGCCTTCATTCCGATTTCCGCGAACGCCGCGCCGCCGTCATACGGAAAATCGTACATGTCCGCGACCGCCGTCGTGCCGCCCGCGAGCATCTCCATCGCCCCCCATACGACTCCGGCCCGGACGTCTTCCGCGGTCATTTTCGCTTCGACCGGAAATATCGCCTCCTCCAGCCAGCGCTGCAGCGGCAAACCTCCGCCAAGACCGCGCAGCAGCGTCATCGCCGTATGACCGTGGCAGTTGACCAGCCCCGGCATAAGCAGTTTCCCGCCCTCGTAGGCAGGCGGTTCGCCGCGCAGGTCGACGGCGGCGATTTTGCCGTTTTCGACCGTCAGATCACCGTAACCGGTTTTCCGCCCGGGAAGCAGCATTCTGCAGTTTTCAAATTTCATGCGCGCCTCCATGCGGAGAACCGGACAGATCCGCCACCGCCTCGTCGATCAGTTCCGGGATCGCAATCGTCAGGGCGTGCTCCGTCCCCGGAATCTTCACGAGCTTCGCGCTCTCGAAAATTCCGGCGAGATAATCCGCGTTCGCGGCTCGGACGATGCCGTCGCGCTCCGCCTGGAAAACGGCGGCCGGGATCTTGATCGGAGCGCCCGCCTCCAGCCGGGCGCGGAGATCGGTTTCCCGGAGGTACTTCAGTCCGCGCTCGAGATTTTCATCGCAGTCGGACATGTACGGATTGGGCTTGCCTTCCGGGGGGCCGAAAAAACCTTCTCCGTGCGTGAGCTCCAGCCCGCGCCTGAGCGCATCAAGCCGGCGCGGCGACATCCCGGTCCAGCCGCGTTCGCGATCCTCCATCATCCGCGGAGTCGCCGCCACGAGCACAAGCGCTTTCACTTTTTCCGGATAATCAAGCGCCAGTCTCAAAGCTCCCGAGCCGCCCATGGACCAGCCGACGAGCATCGCGCCGTCGCAGTCCGCAAGTTCCTTTTCCGGAATCCCGTCAAGCTGTTCGATGTACGAAAAGATCCGGTCGCGACGGAACCGGCACAGATCCCAGGCTGCGGGGCTCGCCGCCCAGCCGTTAAGCACGAAGCACTTCATCGACGATTCTCCCCGCGACCGAACGTTTGCTCATAAGCGGCAGATCCTTTACGCTGCCGTCCGGATAGACGAACGCCACCTTGTTGGTGTCGCACCCGAACCCCGCCCCTTTCTCCAGAACATCGTTGGCGACGGTGAATTCGAGTTTCTTTTCCCTGCACTTCCTCGCCGCCTCTTTGACCGGCGCTCCGGTCTCGGCCGCGAACCCGACTTTTCGAACCCCTTTGACGGTCTTGAGTATATCGGGATTGCGCACGAGCTTCAAAACGTCCGGCATCCGGCGCTTTTTGAGTTTGCGCGCCGCGCATTTAGCCGGCCGCCAGTCGGCCACCGCCGCCGTCGCCACCAGCACCGTCTCGCCGCCGTCCGCGACCGCCGCCTTGACCGCCGCGAGCATTTCGCGGGCGGAGACGACATCGACGCGCTTGACGCCGGCGGGGGTTTTCAGTGCGACGGGTCCCGCCACCAGCACCGTCTCGCAGCCTCTGCGCGCCGCGGCTCCGGCGACGGCGAAACCCATCTTGCCGGTACTGGGGTTGGAAAGGAAACGCACCGGATCGAGGTGTTCGCGGGTAGGCCCCGCCGTCACCACGAACCGCGGAAGTTCCGCCGTCGTCCGTTTACGTTCCGACTTTGGCTTTGACGGTTGCAAGATCAATCCCTTTCAGCAGTATCCGCTTGGATTTGGACGTTTCGCCGGACTTGAACTCGACCCTGGATTTCGGAAGCGAAAATTCATCGGCCAAAGTCTCCACGAGTTCTTTGTTCGCTTTGCCGTCCACCGGCGCGCAGCGGATGCGCACCGCGAGCGCATCGCCCATGAGACCGTCGATGCCGGCGCGGGACGAGCGCGGCTTGGCTCTGACGCTCAAAACGACGCCTTCGGGAGTTTCGCTGCACCAGTCCATCAGCCTTCGCGCTTCCATCCGTCCGGCAGCGCGTCCAGAACCGCCTGCACCACTTCTTCGAGCGTCATGTCGCTCGAATCGATTTCAACGACGCCGTCGGCCTTAACGAGCGGCGCGTGCCTGCGCGTCGAATCGACGGCGTCGCGCGCCAGCAGCGAGGCTTTTACCGCCTCTTCGCTCTGGTTGGCGATCCCCTTTTCCACTTCCTCTTTCCGGCGGCGGCGCGCGCGCGCTTCGGCGGACGCGGTCAGGTAGAAGCGCGCCGGCGAATCGGGAAACACGGCGGAAGTTATATCGCGCCCTTCGATGATCAGGTCGCCGTACGCGGTCATGCCGCGCAGCAGCGAAGTGATCCGCTCGCGGACTTCCTTGACCGTCGCGACCTTCGACGCATGGGCGTTGATCTCCGGCTTGCGTATTCTGTCGCCGGGAAGTTCACCGTTCACGTAATACGCGACATGGCCGTCCTCGGGTCGGCATTCGACGGCTAATTCCCGCGCGAACGCGGCGACCGCCGTTTCGTCGCCGGTGTCGACGCCGCGTTCCAGACATTGCCAGGTCATTATCCGGTAAAGCGCCCCGGAATCCACGTGCAGATATCCGAGCCGCTGCCCGACAATGCGCGAAACTGAAGATTTACCGGCGCCCGAGGGCCCGTCGACCGCGATTACATTAGCCATTTACAGCCACCTCCTGAAAACGGCATTATATCAAAACGGAACCGTAACCGGCAACGGCGATTCGCAGTCGGCTGCGGGACGTTTTTCCACGCAGATTCAAAACGGCTTCCCGCGGCCGTCATCTTACGGTGATCATAAGCGATTTCCTTTTGCCGCACAGAATAAGCTTGCCGTCATCATCGGGATCGACGCGCACGATCCATCCCTCATCCTGCAGTTTCTCCGAAAGCGCCGGCAGAGCGTTCACCTTTCCGCCCGCGACGGCGATGACGTAACCCTTGGTGCTCTGACGCAGCCCCTCGGTATCGACGTCCAGAATCGCGCCGTCGAAGAATGTGATATCGCCATGCGGAACCGAAAGCGGCCACGAGTCCTTCTCGTCTGCATCAAGCGTCCATTTTTCGCCGACCGTCAACGAACCGTTGCGAACTTCTCCGCACCCCGTAAGCTCGTTGACCACAAGCGGCGCATCCTCAATTCCGTCATCGGCGCCGGAAAGATCGATCGCCGCTCCGTCCGCGATGCGCAGTTCGCGGAACAAGGCCTCGCGTTTCACCCACGCAAGCTCCGTCTGAGTAACTTCATTGGTGTCGCGTCCGTCGCGGGTAAAGAGCGAACCGTCGCCGCCGGCTATCGGCGCACCGAACGCATTGGTGACGGCCATATCGTTCATGGGAAATTCATAAAAACGGTAATCGCTTGACTTTCTGCCCTGCCGGTCAATGGCGATGCCGTACGAATTGGTCCAGCTTGCCGTATTCTTTTCGGAGCCCGGCGTGGTGGTGCGCGGATGTACCGCGAAACGGAAGAGATGAGGACCCGGGGCCATCACCTTGTTGTCAAGTCTAACAGCGCTGTAATTGTCGTTGGCGTCAAATCCTACGCCGTCGATATATACGCGCCCGGCAGCCCGAACCGACACCGCGAACGTCCACGTTTCATTGGTAGGCGAACGGTTCCAGATATAACCGCCCCAGATCGTCGGATGATTCCTTTCCCATGGCGGATAGGTTTTTTGTCCCAGCATCGCAAAACAGCCGTCCACGTCGTTGGAATAAACCACGGAGTCCGTCTTTGCGAATCCGCCTTGTTCAATCGGACTTATCCCGCGCCAAAGCCCGGGCATCGCGGAGTAGAGTCTGGCGGTCGTATTGGTGCGACGCGGCAGCACCAACGTACCTGCAGCGATTTCCGTCCTTCCTGTAACGGAAAAAGGAACTTCTATTTTGAGCGTTCCGGCACCGGACTTGCTGAGCGAAGCAAACGTAACATCGCTCGCCAAACCGTAAATGCGCTGGGTGCCGGACTTTACCGTGTACTTGACCGGCGGGAGCGAAAACGCCTCAGCATATCCGAGGTAGGTAGGCGCATTCGTTATCGCGACAAACGGAATTTCGACCGGTAGCGCCCCGTCGCGGTGTAACGCAAGCCCGGGATCTCCCCAGTTTTCATTGTAGCGCGTGACCGTAACCGGACCGCAAAAAGAATTGTCCGTTTTGTAAAGCTGCAGAAACAGGTCTTGTGCATAAATCCCGCCGGGACCTGACACGGTATTAAGATAACGTGCGCCTCGCCGACCGGTCGATCCGGAAACCGTGAAGACATCGCCTTCAATCCTCACCGGCCCGCCCCAAGTGTCGAAATATCCCGAAACCTCGAGATTTCCGGGGTATTTATCCGTGCCGCTCACCGTCATTAAAGCCCCTGCATGAGTCACAAGCGTCCACTTCGGTTCCGCATTGAAATTGTAATAACTCATCGTTGCGCCGTTAGTGAGAATCAGCTCGTTTGAAGAGCCTCCGCCCCACCATTGATAGGCGGAATCCTGCATAAGGCAGGAAACTCCGTCAAGAATTACCTTGGCGGTTCCCGCACTGCCGGCCTGAAAACTTTGCGGCATTACTATGGAGCCGCGCACACCTTTATTTTTAAAAGTAAAGGTGTGACCGTTGACATATGCATTGCGCATACTGGTGCAGGCGACGCGAGGACTCTTATACGAGGCGAAAAGCGCATCACCGGAAAGCGTCCAGTCGCCGCTGAAACCGTTTTCCGCCATCGACACTTCGCTGTCGACCGAAATAGCTCCTCGCCCTTCGTATCCCTCGCCCTCGAACGTCATCGGATTGTACATGCGAAGACATCCGACCGCCCCCGACTTATATCCGGGACACGTAGCCGTGGTGGGACACACGACCAGCGACGCGCCGTTGGAGACGACTACTTTCGGCGCCCAGGCCTTCGCCGTCACGCCGAGACAGCCGTTGGTGACCACCATCCAGCCACCCTCTTCGATGCGGATTTCGCCGGTGAACGTTTTTAAGAGCGGGGTTGAGCGCAGATAACCTTCGCCACGCTTGCGGAAAACCGAATTGGTCTCGAACGCGCCGACAAGCTCGGCAAACGGCTTGACGACGCTCTCCGAGCCGTCGTCAACGGTGACGCTTGCGCTTTCGAGAGTGAGCGGACTATCGTAAGTCGCCGACGCATCGGTCGTTACTGTGTACACCGTAGCGGCAGACACGGCGGGAGATGTCATTGCAGCGAATGCAAAAAGCGCCATCGTAAATCTAAGATTCATAGCATAAACCCCTTTCCGGCTGAAATAATCCACAAATCACTTCTCGGGATCGACGGGCGAACAGTTTACGCCCTGTGAACGCAAACGCTTGACGTGAACGCGAAGACGCGGGAAGAATTCCTTCAGGTCGCGCACTTTGGGCGCCGTCCAGAACACCTCCGACATCGCGGCGGCGCGAGTCCAGGTTTTCCAATCGAGATCGCGTTCGGTGCAGGTGTATTCCGTCCAGCAGCACGCCTGGCCGCCGAGCACGAAACGATGATGCTCGGGAGCGATCCCTTCAAGCGGATCATAAGCATAGACCTTTTCGACCGGCAGCTTCTCGGTAAACCACGGATACTTGCAGAAGTCAAACGGAATGCACGGAGTATAGTCGAAGTAAAGCGACTTGTGCGGACACATCACCACCTCGTGTCCGCGCTTGGCGGTGGCGACACCGCATTCCGGACCGAGCCAGCTCATGACAGCAAGCTCCCTGGGCATCTCGCATTCGGGAATCTCGCCCCACCAGATCGGACGCTTGCCCTTCTTGACGAGATATTTAGCGAAATGTCCGTTCATCCACGACTGCAGCTCTTCCGGAGTCTTCGCCCCGACCTCCGCCATGCGTTTTTTGCACTTCGGACAGGCGACCCAGTTGTGCTTCTTCACTTCATCGCCGCCGATATGAACGACAGGATCGGGGAAGAGTTCGCAGACTTCGTCAAGGACGTTCTCCAGAAATCTGAACGCCGCATCGTTGCCGGCGCAATAGACGTTGTCGACGGCGTTGGTGGGCTTTGCGGCGGGATTGTCCGTAAAGCAGAGGTATTCCGGGAATGCCCTCAAAGCCGCGCGCGAATGGCCGGGAATCTCCACCTCCGGAATCACGCGCACGTGGTTAGACGCGGCGTAGACGATGATGTCGCGGACCTCGTCCTTGGTGAAGAAAAACGGTCCGTAGGTCCCTTCGGTCCCTTCCGGCACACGGTCGAGCACGTGTTTGTGATTCTTCGAATACGGACGTTTGGAAGCGATGGTTGTCAGTTCCGGATAACGGTCGATCTGAATACGCCAACCTTGGTTATCCATCAAGTGCCAGTGCAGAACGTTGAGTTTGTGCACGGCCATCAAATCGATGAACCGTTTGACCTGCGTCACATCGAAGAAATGCCGGCTTACATCAAGCATTATGCCGCGCCATGAGAACGCCGGCGCATCTTCAATCTCCACGCAGGGCAGGAGAATTTTTCCGTTGCGTTTGACGGCAAGCTGCTCAAGCGTCTTGAGGGCGTAAAATGCGCCCGCCCTGCCGGAACTTGCCACAACGACGGCTTCGGGCGTAACAGAAAGCCGATACGCTTCATTCTTGAGCGATTTGTCGCGGATCTCTTTCACCGGCAGTCCGGCAACGGATGCGGCATCGCTTCTGTAAACACCATCGGCGACTTCGAGTTTCTGCGGGCGGGGAACAAGCCGTACCGGCAGACGCTCTTCTCGCTCCGCAAAAGCGCGGTCAGCGAAGTCGAGCATCCATTTCCAGTCGTATCCGGAAATACCGTGCAGTCCCGGGCGGCGCACGTAACCGAGATATGTCCCTACGCGCTCGGTCGAGAAATCGGCAGGCTCATCACCCTCCGGCATTCCCGGACGTCCGAGAAACTCCCACACCGGCGACGCCGCCCTGCAGGAGAGAAATTCACCCTTGGTATCGAACCAGGGACGGTTGAAGCCCTGCACCAAAAGCGGACGCGGCGCGACGCAGGCCAGGAGCATATGATGATCGAACGGCAGCGCCGCTTCGTTGTCCACATACTTGCGGTAAGCACGGCAGAACCAGAACGGGAACATCTCGATCATCTTGTCCACGTTCTCGCCGAAGAAGCGCTTTATGAGCGGAACGCCGCCCTTGCCGGTCTGATTGGGGACGCAGACGGCGAAACGCTCGTCGCGGGCGGCGGCGAGGAGTGCCGCCTTGCCGAGACGGGAACACCCCGTGACAACGACGCGGTCCTTGTCGAGCGCGCTGTCCCGCTCGATGTAATCCATACCGCGGCTCAACGCCCAAGCCCAGGCGCCAAGCGCACCGGGATTGTCGGTCTTCGACTCGTCACGCGGACCCCAAAGCTCAAAGACGCCCGTATAGGGCAGTTTCTCCATATCGTCTTTCTTCCAGTCAGGATCCGGCGAGACATCGCAGTAGGACGCCGTCATGAAAGCATAGCCCCGCGAAAGCAGCATATCGGCGGCGAAAGGAGTACGGCAGTCCGTACGACGCATATAGCCTCGAAGCGATCCGTCCGAGCGATTGTTTTTTGTGCCGCGCCCGTCAAGCCAGCCGTGCGGCGGAATGACCTCTTTCTCGGAAAGAAATTCGTGATTGCCGTAGTAATTGAGCGTCAGCACGACGGGCACCGGACCTTCCGCATGACGCGGACGGACGATAAGCCAGTCTACGTACGGCCCGCTGCGGTCCTTGCGGAACCACATCCGCACCTGTTCGCGCACCGCGAGTTCCGCCATGGTCACCCCCGACTCGATAGTCTCGGTAACAACGGCTTCCGGCTTCGGCGGTTCGACCCCGAACATCTCCTTCGAGAACAGCTCCAGAATCTCCGCGCGGCGGCGGCGCCAATCCGAAGCGTTCTTCACTTTGCCGCCGTCGGCGAAAACGAGCGGATCCTGCAGCGTGTACGGTTCGACGCGGGTTTCGTCGTAATTGACCCGGGGATCGCGCGCGGCGTAAAGCGCCGCCGCCCCCAGCGCGAGCGACAGTGACAGAACGGTTTTCATCTTCATGGTTTTCATCATCCTTGACAATATCCTTTTAAACCGGTTTACAGACGGCGCGTCTTTACGCCAAGCGCGGGCAGTTCGATCCCGAACGGTTCAAACCCTTCGACCGTCACCGTGCCGCTCACCTTCTCAAAAGTCTTGTTCACCGCCAATACCCACACTTTACCGTCCTTTTTGAGAACCCGAACGGCAATATTCTCCGGAACAGATTTCACCGCCGGCGGAATTTCAGGCGAAAGAAGAATATCGACATGGGCGTTGATCTCCTTTGCGACCTTCACGAGCGCGCCCCAGTTCTTTTCAAGATCCTCCGGCGGCGAACATTTGAAGATGTGATGGGCGCTGTACCACAGAAGCCCGTTCGCTCCGCCCGCCACAGCCTGCCAAGCCATCGAACGCAGTTCCTCGTATGTGGGATAGCGGTCTTCCGCCGGATGGCCGTGCTTGTGGCACCAGTCCCAGGCGAACGACTGCGGCACCTGCCAGATCGGGCGGATACCGTAGGTGCGCTCGCGGCAGATGACGGGATAATCCGCCGCAATACCGATCTTCGGACGCTTGTACCCGACGGGATATGGGTCGCTGGCGACGACGTCGAACGAGCCCATGAAAGCGTCCACGTTACGCGGATAGTCAAGCACCGCGACCGTCGGATGATCGGGGTCCGTCTCGCGGCGGATCTTCTGGAGCGCGATCTGCTCCTCGGCGTAATCGACCGGAGTTTCATCAATGATGTACCACGCCAGCAGCGCCGGATGATTTTTAAGCGCGCCGTAAACGCCCCTGATGTCCTCGGGCTTCCAATGCGAACGCGGAATCGCCATGAGCCCGGCGGCATGAAACTTGTCGAGCATCGCCTTGGTCGGACTGCATTCGATGATGCAGTTGAACGGACCATCTTTAAGGCGTTCAAGATACGGCACCTCTTTGTCCCGCGGATGGACATAAACTCCGAGCGGGAAGAACGGTTTGCCGTCGACGATGGTACGGCCGAACTCGTCAAAATACACTCTGCGCTTGACCTGTTCGGCAGACCGTGTGAAAACGGTTTCGCATTCGCCAAGGATCTCGCCCTTATGTCGGAGCTTCGCCGTTACCGGATGCGCCCCGATCGCCAGGCGGGAAACGTCGAGCGAAACTTCAGCACGGTCCGCGGCGACGGTATCGGCGGGAATCGTGAACTTTCCGCCGGGACCGGTGAAGGTGAATTCCGCCGACAGCGCATTCATCGGATAGCGCGTGCGCGAAGCTGAATACGGAAGGACGAACTTGACCGTTCCCTTGTGAGCTTCGTCGCGGTAGGCGGACGTA
>JAEIGA010011020.1_pt1 | contig 13719 bp, 12 predicted proteins | sample 9270691 | NCBI WGS metagenome assembly JAEIGA01 (sample SAMN17057246, study PRJNA624740) | gut metagenome | biome: biome; isolation source: fecal sample | host: Bos grunniens | place: China: Xizang | collected 2019
AAGTCACAGTTCACCATCGAGTATGACAGCCAGACCAACAAGCCGGTACGCATCCACACAATCGTTATCTCCACTCAGCACGACGAGTTCACTCCAGAGTCTCTCGGCCACATGACATATGCAGAGGGCTGCGATCAGTTCGGCCAGAAGAGAGTTGACGAGGCTATGCAGGCAAAGATCCGCGAGGACGTGCAGAACATCCTCATCCCTATGCTCGTCGAGACTCTCGCCCCTGAGACAGCCGCACTCTTCAAAGGTGACTATATCCTCCACGTAAACCCTACAGGTAAATTCGTGATCGGCGGTCCTCACGGCGACACCGGTCTTACAGGCCGCAAGATCATCGTCGACACATACGGTGGAAAGGGAGCACACGGCGGTGGAGCATTCTCTGGAAAAGATCCTTCAAAGGTTGACCGCTCTGCAGCTTACGCTTCACGCTACATCGCAAAGAACATGGTAGCGGCAGGTGTTGCACGCGAGATGCTCGTTCAGGTGTCATATGCAATCGGAGTCGCTCGTCCGCTCAGCATCTTCGTAAACACTTACGGCACAGCCGTCAACGGACTTTCTGACGCAGAGATCGCACAGAAGATCGAGCAGCTCTTCGACCTTCGTCCAGCAAAGATCATCGAGAAGTTCGGCCTCAAGAAGCCTATCTATGAGCCTACAGCTTCATACGGTCATGTAGGACGTGATCCTTATAAGGCAACTGTCATGGTAAGAAAGGACGGCAAGCTCGTCCCTGAGCTCGTACAGTTCTTCGGCTGGGAGCTCCTCGACTCAGTAGACATGATCAAAGAGGCGTTCAAGCTCTAAGTTCAAAAAATCAGAACAATATAAATGTAAGACTGTCATCCTGAGCCTTGGCGAAGGATCTTTTAAAGATTCTTCACTTCGTTCAGAATGACAGTCTTCCGTTTTTATCTACTCGATATCCAGTCGACAAAATTCTACATTCTTTCCATCTCACGGCGGAGATCCTTCTCCTTGATGGATGCTCGTTTGTCGTATTCCTTCTTACCACGAGCCAGCGCGATCAGTAGCTTTGCATACCCGTTATCGGCAATGTACAGCTTGACAGCTACTATGGTCAGTCCCTTCTCCTTGACCGCACGCTGAAGCTTATTCAGTTCCTTCCTGGTGAGCAGCAGCTTGCGCTCACGACGGGGATCGTGCTTTCCCCAACTGCCCCACCAGTACTCGGCCACATGCATGTTTTTGACATATAGCTCTCCGTTATTGAAATAACAATACGCATCCACCAGCGAGGCCTTGCCTGCCCTGATGGACTTTATCTCTGTGCCTGTCAGCACCATTCCCGCCTGAAAGGTCTCGATGAACTCATAGTCAAACGAAGCCCTTCTGTTCTTTATCTCTACACTGCTCTTTGCTTTCGGCATGATTTCTATCTGTTTATCATCGTCGCCAAAGAAAACCCTCATTCTTGGGCGACATCATATGTTTTCCAATAAACTACGGCCATTTAGCCAATCGTCGCCTAAAAAACGCAGATTTCTTTGACGACAATAATCGCACATGGTGTGCAAAGATAGTGCTTTTTCGCAAAATGTTGAGTCTCGTCACAAAATACTATATTTGCAAGATGAATTCATGACAACATGGCAAAGAAACCTTTCACACCTATACCTCCTATGGCAGAACTTCCTCCAGCAGAGGAGATCAACGTCCAGGAAATTCTCGACAAATATCTCTCGGGGGAAATAGACCTGATATGCGTTCTGGGCCCGACAGCTTCGGGAAAGACCAGGTACGCAGTCCAGCTCGCCCGCCAGATCAACGTACTGCTGAAAGCCATCAGGACTGGGTCAGCTTGCGAAAAGCGTGCTACCCCCCTGGCCGCAGGGGGAGGGGTTCTTTCCGCAGCTGACCCAGCCCTGATGGCTGGTGCCGAGATAATCTCCGCAGATTCAAGGCAGGTCTACAGGGGCATGGACATCGGCACCGGAAAGGACCTGAAGGAGTACGAGGAGATTCCGTATCATCTGATGGACATCGTCGATGCCGGAACTAAATACAACATCTTCGAGTACCAGAGAGATTTTGAAAAGGCATACAGGAATATCGTGGACAGAGGTGGCATTCCTATCCTGTGCGGCGGAAGCGGCCTCTACATTGAGGCAGCGACATGCGGATACTCACTGCCGGAGGTACCGCCAAACCCAGAACTTCGCGCAGAACTCGAGGAAAAGACGGACGAGGAACTGATCGCGCAGCTCGCATCACTCAAACCGCTTCATAACAACACAGACTACGATACACGCAAGCGCCTGATCCGTGCTCTTGAAATAGCCATATACGAGGCTGAGCACCCGGTTCAGTGCACTGCATTTCTTCCAAAGAATACATACTATATCGGCACTCTGGTAACCCGCGAAGTCCGCAATGCCAGGATTGACGCCCGTCTGGACGCCCGACTGGAAGAAGGTATGGTGGAAGAAATACGTGGACTGATCGAAGGTACCCATCCGGCTCTGTGCACTACAGATGCCGACGGCAACACCTTGCCAGGCAAACCGATAGACCCCGAAGACCTGATATACTATGGTCTTGAATATAAGTTCGTTACATTATATCTGATCGGAGAACTGACCTTTGATGAGATGCGCACTCAGCTTGCCACAGCCATCCACCAGTTCGCCAAACGCCAGATGACATGGTTCCGCGGCATGGAGCGCAAAGGCATCACCATCCACTGGACAGCAGTATAGCACCAGATCACCTAAACCACTGATTATCAATCTACTAAAAGAATAAGGGTCGGCAAAAATACCGACCCTAAAATATATAACAGCCTATGGTTCAGCTGATTAGATGACTCGAAACTACCCTTCTGGATAAAACTTGGATGCCACTGGAAGACCAGAAGGAATCACGAAATGATGACCTTCGTCTTTCCAGAGGTCCTCGGCCCATTCTGGTGAGATATAGTCGCCGGAGTGATCGGCCAGGAACGCCAGATATGTGATAGGAAATCCCTGAGCGAGGTACTGCGCCTCATAGAATGTCTGAACCTCAAAGAGAGCATCTACTGCTGCGCGACCGCTTACAGACGAAAGTTCGCTCTCGTAAAGTCTCTCACGGTCTGCGCCATATATATCAATGCCGGCTGCCAGGATATGCAGATCATTCTGCTGAGCCATGGCCAGAGAATATTCATGCAGGTAGCGGCTGTCCGTCTTCAGATGAACGATTCCTCCTTCCTTCAGGAAGTTGCGGTAGCGGTTCATGAAAAGCGGAGCTGTGAGACGCTTCTTCTCGCGACCGATCTGCGGATCTGCGAATGTTATCCAGATCTCCGACACCTCACCCGGAGCAAAGAGCGACTCAATGAACTCGATGCGTGTGCGTAGGAAGCCGACATTCTTAAGTCCATGCTCTTCAGCATACTTGGCACCTTTCCACAGACGCGCTCCCTTGATGTCCACACCGATATAGTTGCACGCAGGATTTCGCTCAGCAAGATCGATAGTATAATCCCCTTTTCCGCATCCTAACTCAAGCACGATAGGGTTGTCATTTCCGAAGAAATCACGACCCCAACAACCCTTCAGAGGGTGGTCGCAGTTCAAGACCTCTGATGTCGCCGGCTGAATCAGGCATCTGAATGTCTCGTTTTCACGGAATTTTCTAAGTTTATCTTTTCCCATTGCTAACTACTCTGCCTTTGGTTCCTTCTTCGGACGGTCGCCGCCTCTGTTGCCCTTATAGCCGCGTCCTCCCTTGTTGCCACCACGTCTCTCACCTTTATCCTCACGTCTTTCGTCACCTTTCTGGCCACCTTTTTCACCCTTCTTCTCCCCCTTTGGTGCTGAGCCGGTCTCTGCGTTCTTAGCTTCTGCTGCAGGAACCTGTCCCTCAGCCTTAGGAGCCTGCTTCTGAGATGGCTTCTTCTTTTTCTTCTTACGCTTGCGTGCTTCGTCGAATCTGTTGATTGCATCGTCTCCGACTGCCGTCACAAACTCTGGGGCCGAAGGCACGTCGTCTGACTTCAACGATGCAGGCTTCTCTCCGCGACGGTTCATCTTTATGATCTCCCAAACGTCCTCTGCATAGACAGGATAGAGGTTTGCAAGTGACGACTGGTCGTATGAGAAGTACATTGTCTCACTGAGGATATCCGTCTTCATCAGATAGGCAAGACCATCCTCAAACTCAAGCGGCTCGTATACCTTAGGAATGCGTGACTGTGCATCCATGTATACGGCTGTCTCATAGTTCAGACAGCATTTGAGTTTGCCACACTGACCGGCAAGCTTCTGCGGATTAAGAGAAAGATCCTGCACTCGAGCTGCGGATGTGGTGATGGACTGGAAGCTTGAAATATAGTTTGAGCAGCAGAGCTCACGTCCGCACACTCCAAGACCTCCGATGAGGCCGGCCTCCTGACGCGCTCCGATCTGCTTCATCTCGATCCTGATGCGGAACTCCTCGGCAAACACCTTGATGAGCTGGCGGAAATCCACACGACCGTCTGCGATGTAGTAGAAAATCGCCTTGGTGCCGTCTCCCTGGAACTCCACGTCGCCAATCTTCATCTCCAGTCCTAGTTCTGCGGCAATCTGGCGGGAGCGGATCATGGTCTCATGCTCACGCGCAATCGCCTCCTGCCATCTTTCGATGTCGAACGGCTTTGCCTTGCGGTAGATCTTCTTGAACTCGTATGTCTCAGGATTCACGCGCTTGCATTTCATCTGACGTCCCACGATTGGGCCCTCAAGAGTCACGATGCCAAGATCATGACCATTGGCTGCCTCAACGATGACCATGTCACCAGTCTTGACGCTCTGACCCGACGCATTGCGATAGATTCCTTTGCGGGTGTTCTTGAAACGTACTTCAAAAAACTCATTATACTGCTCCTGATTGACTCCTGAAAGCCAGTCATAGACCTCCAGCTTGCAACAGCCCGGACGGTAGGTGCACTCAAGCTCTCCGCTTTCGTTGCGCTCCACCTCACAGCCTCTTGAGCAGTCATATTTTTTAGATTCGTTTTCCATAAAAAAAACAGGTTTCGCATCAGCGAAATTATATATTAAAAAACATTCTGTTGACAAGGTCGCAGAACAACATCTTCGAATTCACATTTCTGTCAATCATCGACGCAACCTTCTCAATATTTGCTATGGCCTTGACACAGAATCCCTTAGGACACTTTACAGCCATTTCAGCATAGAAATCATGCTCATGTTCTGCAACTCCTGAAATCTGATGCAGATTCTGCTGGGTCATGAATATCTTTCTTATACACTCGGAAGCAAAGGTACAAAAAGCCTTCTGCTTCTCGCGGGAGTCAAGCGCCGCCATGTTCTCTCCGCACTCCAAAGTGCCGAGCAGATCGCGAGACACAATGCTGCGGAGCAGATCTGAGAACAGGTCCATGAAAACATTCTCATCCTCTCTGTCCTGTTCCGGCTTTGCCGCTGCCACCTGCGCTGCTTCTTCCTTTGTGAGCGGCAGCACTCTCACGCTCTGACATCGCGAAAAAATCGTCTGAAGCACCTTCTCAGGGGCATGTGTAATGAACATGAAGACCGTCTTTTCAGGCGGCTCCTCCACCATCTTCAGAAGTCTGTTGGCTGTCTCCTGATTCATCTTCTCAGGAAGATAGAAGATCACAGCCTTGTATCCATCTGAAACAGAAGCAAGAGAAAGCTTGCTGATGATGGATTTTGCCTCCGCAACCGCTATGAGACCGTTCTTACTCTCAATGCCTATGGCGCGCTGCAGATCTGCCTCTGTAAAATATGGATCTGCCGTCGCCAGCTCTCTCCAATATTTAAGATAAGATGCTGATGTCGGCTTTTCGTCAGTCGATTTCGGTCCCTTGTTTACCGGAAATACAAAATGCACATCCGGATGAATGAGCTTTGATATCTGATTGCATGACGGGCACCTGCCGCATGAGTCGCCATCAGAAGGGTTGCTGCAGTTCAGATACTGCACATATGCCAAGGCAAGCGCCAATGCACCACATCCTTCATTTTCATAAAGAAGCATGGCATGAGCGACTCTGCCGCTATCCGCCATGGATGAGAGCATCTTCGCTACAGAAGCGTTTCCTATGACATCCGCAAACCTCATTATTTATCTCTCTTGGCTGTAAAATAGGCCAAGGCCTTCAAATATTCTTTTTCCTGTGAGTCTGGAAGCACGTCCAATGCTCGTACAGCCTGCTCGACATATTCCTCAAGTCGTGCCCTTGAATAATCAAGGCCACCATTTTCTCTGACAAAAGTCACGATTTCATCTCTATGCTCCGGATGGCCGACTATGTCGTTGACAAGCGAACGAACACGGGACTGCTCCTGCTCGGATACATTTGAGAGAGCACCCAGCAAAGGAATAGTGATTTTCTGCTCGAGCACATCCACACCTAACGGCTTTCCTACCGAATCCGTTCCTGAATAATCAAGGATATCGTCCTGAATCTGGAAAGCCAGGCCCAATGCATATGAATAGTCGATTGCAGCCTGCACCATTTCCTTTGAAGCATTCACAGACAAAGCTGCAGACAGACATGCCGCCTCAAAAAGCGAAGCTGTCTTGTTGTATATGATCTGAAGATAATCTTCCTCCACTGTGTCACCGTTCTGAGCCTTCTGAAGCTGCAAAAGTTCACCCTCGGCCAACGCACTCAGAGTCTTAGAGAAAATCTTGATGACACTTGTATCTGACGGAGCATCGGCAAGGATGATATCCAAAGCCTTCACCAACCAGTAATCTCCTATCAAAACGGCCACAGTCGGACCCATAAGCGACATTATCGTCGGCTTTCCCCTACGCTTGTCGCTGCTGTCCGCAACATCATCATGAAGGAGCGTGGCATTGTGCAGGAGCTCTGCTGATGCGGCATACCTTATGGTCGCCTCCGTGACTTTGCCTTCGTTGCATGCGCGAGCAAAGAGAAGTGTCAAAAGCGGACGCAGCTGCTTTCCTGAATTGGAAAGTATCGATTCGTTGGTTTTGTTCAGCAGGTTTATATCACACTGCAGGGACGACACAATGCGCTCCTGGACAGCTGCCCAGTCGCTACCGACAAACTCCTTGACCTGCTTGATATCCATATCAGTCCTCCAATAAATCCAAAAGTTCCTCTGCGTCCTGAGCAAAATGAAGCTTCGCCATAGTCTCTTCACTCAGCATTCCGCAGCTGACATAGTGGTCCAGAAGCGACTTCAAAGGCTGATAGAATCCTTTGTGATCAAGCACCATGATCTTTCCATCATATTGTTTCAGATGGATGAGCGCAAAGGTCTCGATAAGTTCGTCCAGCGTTCCGATGCCGCCTGGCAGGGCCACCACAGCACATGTTCCCTCACGCAGAAGAGTCTTTCGCTCTGCCATAGTATCTGTCCACATGACCTCAGAAAGCTCCGGATAGACATATTGGCTCATGAAACGAGGAATAACTCCAAGGTGATAGCCTCCGTTATCACGCATCTCATTGGAAATGACACCCATTGTGCCCTTGATGGTACCACCGGTCACAATGCCGAAGCCACGTGTTGACGCAGCCCTGACAAAATCACGGGCAATATCATTATATTCCGGATCTATATTGAAACTTGCTGAACAAAAGACTGCTATCTTCTTCATTTGTGATACAATTAAAATATAAATGCTACGGTAAGAGTCATTCCGCCGTAGTTTTTTCCATCCAGAACCGACGACTTCACATTGGCAAGAACATCATTTCCCGAAGGTAGATGGCCGTCGACATCAAACATAGAACCGAAGTTCCAGTTGTAGCGGCCGATGATCTGAAGCTTCCACACATCAAGACCAAGACCAAGTCCAAGACCATACTCAAGACGGTTCAGGCCATCCCAAAGGTTCTCTGCCACAATGTTATCTCCTGATATGTTGTTATTCAAGCCGTATCCGACAAAAGGAGCGACATCAAGAAAAGGACGGAACAGTATAAGATCCGGACCCCACTGAATCGAGAGCGGAACTTCTATGTATCCTGTATTCAGATCAAGAGGAGTACCGTTTTGATATGCGTCCTCCACAACCGATCCTTTCATATGATATAGGACAGACGGCTGGATTGCAAATCCAAACGGAAGATCAAATCGGTAGGTCAGACCGGCATGGTAACCCGTAGTAGAGCCGGAAGACACGCTCTTTATGTCAAGGAAGCTTGCACCGCCGACAACACCAAAACCACGTGCCTCAGAGGTCTGAGCACTCCAAAAAGTCATCACGCAGAGCGCAATGACCATAAGAAATCTTTTCATGACCGAAGATTAGAGAAGAGCGCTGAACTTAGCTGCGAAAACATCTTTTGTTGCAGCACCCACATGTCTGTCGACAACCTTGCCGCCTTTGAAGAAAAGTATTGTAGGAACGCTTCTGATGCCATAATCCATCGGAACGTCATCACACTCATCCACGTTGCACTTGCACACGAGAACCTTTCCTTCAAACTCTACTGCGAGCTCGTCGATGATAGGAGCGATAGCCTTGCATGGACCGCACCATGTTGCCCAGAAATCCACAACTACAGGGATTTCGCTATTAAGTACTTCCGCAAAATTTGCGTCATTAACTGCCTTTGCCATAATATTAAAAATTTAATCCAGTCGCAAATATAATATTTTGCAACTGGATTAGCAATATTGAGACCGTCAAAGGTCTTTTTAGTAATTCTTTTCGACATTCCAGACGAAGGCTCTGATTCCAAGATCAGGAGTCTCCTCGTCCATTGCCTTGAGCTGCGCAAGAATGCCGTCCACCTTGTCATCCGGAACAAATGTCAGGATGGCATTATTCATTGTCGGCCAGGCGTGGTTGCCAAGATGCGGCTCTCCGGAGAATCCTCCGCGACCAGCGATATCCTGCCACATGGTGAAGCCCCTTACACCCAGAGCCTCGATTGCATCAGCAATCTCCATGTTGTATGCCTGATCGTATGCGATAAAAATTCCTTTCATATTTTCGAATGTTTTTTTCTCTACTTTAACTTGATTGAAACCGGGCCACACCCCTATTTTGCTGCGAGCTTCTTTGCTTTACGACGCTCCTGCATTGATGCGAGTGACGCATAAAGCGTAGGAATTATGACGAGGGTCACGAGTGTTGACACGGTAAGACCCCAAGCCACAACCATACCGAGCGAACGCCACATCTCAGCACCCTCACCTGTACCGATCGCCATAGGCACCATACCGAGAACTGTTGTGAGAGTTGTCATGAGGATCGGACGCAGACGTGACTTCGCAGCGATCATAGAGGCCTCCGCAATGCTGTAGCCGCGCTCACGCATAAGGATCGTGTAGTCGATAAGCACGATACCGTTCTTAACCACAATACCCATGAGAATCAGGATACCTACCATACCCATCGCTCCCAGAGGAGTTCCTGTCACAAAGAGACCCATAAACACTCCGACAAATGCGAAAGGCACCGAGAACATGATCACGAATGGGCTCATGAATGACTCGAACTGAGATGCCATCACGATGTAAACCAGGATGATGATCATGGCCAGGAGCATGATGAGGTCTCCGAACATCTCCTGCTGCTTCTCGTAAGAACCGCCGATTCTTACCATAAGCTCGGAAGGAATATCTGTCTCATCAAGCACCTTCTCTGCATTTGCCACAACATCCGAAAGGGCCACACCGTCAGCAACCATTGCAGAAACAGTAATCAGACGCTCACGGTTCTTTCTCTGGATGGCAGGAGGTGTCTCACTCTCGACAACCTTACCGAGATCCTTGATCCTGACTCCCTTACCCATATTGTTATAGATAAGGATGTTCTCAATATCCTCGATGCTTGTTCTGAACTCAGGAGCATAACGTACGCGGATATCGTACTCATCTCCGTCCTCACGATAGTAAGACTGAGTCGAACCGTTCATGGCAGCTGTAAGATATGCTGCAGCTGTTGTACTGTTCAGGCCATTGACAGCAAGCTTCTCGCGGTCGAAATCCACCTGATACTCAGGAGTGTACTCATCACGGCTCAAAAGCACCTGAGAGCATCCGCCGGCCTGAAGCATCTTGGTCTGAAGCTCACGGGCCACGCGGTCAGTGGTCTCGAAATCATATCCGTAGATTTCCAGATCGACAGTCGACGCACCGCCCATTCCGCCACCGCCGCCTTCAGTTACCCTTACCTTCTTGAATTCAGGGTAATCTGCAAGGATTCCGCGCACAACGTCCGCGATATTACCGGTCGAGCGGACACGGTCTTCCATACTTCCGACATTTATGTTGTAGGAAAGGACGTGTGTACCATTGTTCTGCATTGACGCAAAGGCATTATCAGAATCTGCCTGACCAAATGCATATGAGCAGCTCACTATTTCAGGAATAGCCTCGTCGAACTTCGCATGGATCTCATGAGCAAGTCCTCTTGTGACCTCCTGGCCTGTTCCGGCAGGAAGTTCAAGCTGCACGGTGATACGTCCGTCGTCAGCCTTAGGGAAGAACTCTGTCTTGATGTGAGGTCCGATCAATCCAAGTGTTCCGACAAACACGCCCAATGAAATGATGGTGACGATGGTCCTGTGGCCGATGCACCAGCTGATGAGACGGCTATATCCTCTTGATATCCAATCGATGAACTTGCTGAAGTTTCCGAAAATCAAAGCATTAAGCTTACTCTTCTTCGGCTTGTATCTGAGATACTGCGAACAAAGCATCGGGATCAATGTGAGCGCACCTATGGTAGATACGATCATGATGATACTTGTAATCCATCCAAGCTGCTTGAACATCAGTCCGGCCATACCCTCGATCATGGTAAGAGGCAGGAACACGGCAAGCATTGTCAGAGTGGATGCGATTACGGAAATACCCACCTCCTGAGTTGCATGCACGGCAGCTTCCTTTGGCTTGGCACCTCTCTCCAGGTGAGTAGAGATGTTCTCCAGCACCACGATTGCATCATCGACCACCATACCGATCGCGATCGAGAGCGCAGACATCGAGACGATATTCAATGTGTTTCCTGTCGCCCAAAGATACATGAGAGATGCAAGGAGGGAAATTGGAATCGAAAGCACGATGATGAATGTCGCGCGCCATCTTCCGAGGAAGAGATAAACGACAAGCATCACGATGATGAATGTCACAAGGATTGTCTCCTCAAGTGAACGGAGAGTGTTCAGAATGTTGTCAGAGCTGTCCACCACAGTGCTGAGCTTGATGTCTGAAGGAAGGTTTGCCTGAATCTTGTCAAGCTCTGCATTCACTCCCTTGATCACGTTCACTGTATTTGCGTCAGCCTGCTTCTGGATGACGATCTGAGCACCCTGGATTCCGTTGATGTATGCTTCCTGGTATCTTTCCTCGACTCCGTCAACCACTCTGGCTACGTCACGAAGATAGATGGTCTTTCCCTTTGAGTGGCCCACAACGACATCAAGCATCTCGTCTGCAGATGCAAACTCCTTCTCCACACGAAGAGAATATGCATTCGATCCGATATCGATCGTTCCTGAAGGAACGTTTCTGTTTTCAGCGGCGATCATGCTTGAAATTGTAGACACGGTAAGTCCGTATGCCTCCAGCTTGTTAGGATCGCAATAAACCTGAATCTCGCGCTTTGGAGCACCGGCGATGGACACTGTACCCACACCTGACACTCGCGCCAGAGGAGTAGCAACCTTATCATCCAGAATCTTTTCAAGGGCCGGAAGGCTCTCCTGCGCAGTTGCTGCCATGATCATGATAGGCATGTCGTCGGCGCTGAACTTGAAGATAAGAGGGAGAGTTGCTCCGTCCGGAAGCACTGAGTTGACCATGTCGAGCTTGTCACGGACATCATTTGTCGCCACGTCAATGTCCACGCCCTCATTGAATTCGAGAGTGATGAGCGAGATGTTCTCCCTTGAAGTCGAAGAGAGGTTCTTCAAGTCGCTCACACCGTTCAGGGAGTTCTCGAGGATCTTTGTCAGATTCGTCTCGATATCCTCCGCACTGGCTCCCGGATACGAAGACATGACCATGATCACGTTCGCATCAAACTTAGGGAACTTGTCCAGTGAAATATTAATCAGCGAGAAAATACCGAAGATGGCCATGGCGATGAATAAAAGCGCCGTGGTCACAGGGTTATTGACCGCTTTTCTGTAAATGCTCATATATTATGACCTTATTCGTTTACAATTACCTTAACACCATCCTTAAGGCGGATCATACCGCCTGTCACAACCTTTGCTCCGTCCTCAAGACCCTCGAGCACCTCGTACTCCTTGCCGAGACGACGTCCGAGGACAACCTTTGTGTAAGACACTGTTCCGTCCTGATTGAGAACGTACACAAAACGCTCACCCGAGCCCTGCTGCTTCACCACAGCAACGTCAGGAACGATGATGCTGTTGTTTGAGCCGAATGTGATTGTAGCTCTTGCGAACATACCTGGTCTGAGTTCCTTCTTTTCATTGTTAATCTTCACCTCAACAGTGAATGTACGTGTCGCAGGATCGACTGTAGGGTAGATTCTGTTCACTTCTCCAACGAAATCCTGACCAGGAAGAGCATCAGCTGCAACGGTAACCTTATCTCCAACATGAACCTTGGTATAATCTGACTCGGAAACTCCCACAAGCACCTTTACCGGAACAATCTGCTCAACAGTGAAGATAGGAGCGCTCATGGCATACATGTCGCCTACGTCATAGTTGCGGGCAGTAACGACACCGTTGATAGGGCTGAGAAGAACCGAGTTCTCAAGAAGGTTCTCGTACTGCTTCTTTGCATTGTTGTATGCTATCTTGCTTGCCTCATAAGCGAGCTCAATTGCATCGAGGTCTGACTGAGAAAGTCCGCCAGCATCATAAAGACCCTTGAGACGGCCATACTCAACCTCGTTGTTCTTCATCTGAAGCTCTGCCTGTCTCATCTGGTTCTCTACAGTCTGAAGCTGCACCTGATCCATCTTGGCAAGCACCTGACCTTTTGTCACGTTGTCGCCGATCTCCACATTGATCTGCGCGATACGGTTCACGCTCTGAGGAGCGATATTATTCTTTACGAAAGCCTGAACAGTTGTCGAATATACAACCTCCTGAGGCACATCACGTCTTGTAACCTGTTCCACAGCAACAGTAGGAGTTGTGTCAACTGCCTTGTTCTGCTGGTTCTGATTGTCACTGCTTCCGCATCCTGCCGCCATGATTACAGCACCGGCAATGACCATTGTCTTGAAAAGTGTTTTCATATATTATTCTTTTTATAATCAATTAGTTAATGAAATCCTGTCCGAGAGCTTGCTCAAGCTGAGACTTGGCTGTCAGGAAGTTGAATACCGCCTGGGATGCTGCAAGCTGGGACTGTGTGAGAGCAAGCTGTGCATCATTGACCTCGATAAGGGTGCTGCGGCCTACCTGATATGACTTTGCGATGATGTCATAACCCTTCTGAGCTGAAGCCACTGCATCTTTGGCTGCATAGTAGCTCTTCATGCTTGTCTCCATCGTGTTCAGCTGCTGACGGATGGCAATCTTGAGCTGACGCTCTGTGTTTACTGTCTGAAGCTGAACCTGCTCATACTGGTTCTTTGCCTGACGTATTGCCTGATGGCGCTTTCCACCTGCGAAAATAGGGATATTAAGGCTGAGAGCCACATAAGAATATGGAGTCCAACGGTACTCGCTGAAGTTGAAGTCGTTGGTCATTGCGTTGAAGCTGAAGTTAAATGCAAGGGCGAGAGAAGGAAGATTAGCATATTTCTGAATCT
>JAEIGA010011021.1_pt1 | contig 13719 bp, 13 predicted proteins | sample 9270691 | NCBI WGS metagenome assembly JAEIGA01 (sample SAMN17057246, study PRJNA624740) | gut metagenome | biome: biome; isolation source: fecal sample | host: Bos grunniens | place: China: Xizang | collected 2019
ATATGCAGGTGCGAATGATGACGAAGGTATTCGCCAGTGCTTCCGCCTTAAAATAATTGTTGCCGTCATTATGTTTGTCGGCGCCGCCCTTATTTTCACACTATTGCCTGAAAAACTAATTTCACTGTATATCGCCGACGGCACTTCATCCGACGTTGCCGCCGCTACCCTTTCACACGGCGTTAACTATTTAAAAATTATGGTTATTGGCCTTTTGCCGTTTGCCATAACTCAAGCCTATGCAGGTACTTTGAGGGAACTCGGTGAAACTAAACTACCTATGTTTTCAAGTATTGCGGCAATTTTAGTTAACCTTATTTTTAACTATTTCCTTATTTTCGGTACCTTCGGTTTTCCAAAACTCGGCGTTGCGGGTGCCGCTATTGCTACCGTTATGTCGCGATACGTTGAAATGATTATTTTAATCGTAGCAACCCACGTTAAAAAGAATAAATACACCTTTATTAGTGGTGCTTATAAGAGTCTTTACGCCTCTAAAACATTATGCCTTGACGCCCTTAAAAGAGGTACTCCACTATTTATAAACGAATTTTTGTGGTCGGCAGGTATGGCAACCCTTTTACAGTGCTATTCGGTTCGTGGTATTGACGTTGTTGCCGCCGCAAACATTTCGAGCACTATAAGCAACCTGTTCAACGTTGTTTTCATTTCAATGGGTAATGCCGTTGCCATTATGGTCGGACAGTATTTGGGCGCCAACAAAATAAAGGACGCTAAAACTACGGTTTGGCGACTACTCTTTTTGTCGAGTGCCGTATGTATCGCTATCGGTGCTGTTCTGGCACTGTGCGCTCCGCTTATTCCCCAAATCTACAACGTTGAGCCCCACGTAAAAGAAATTGCAACTAAAATGCTTTATATCGTTGCACTTCTTATGCCGATTTTCTCATTCGCGCACAACTGCTACTTTACACTACGCTCGGGCGGTAAAACAGGTATGACCTTTATATTTGATACCGGTGTTACTTGGGGTATTTGCGTGCCGTTAGCCCTTATATTGGCAAACTTCACCTCGCTTGATATAATTACCGTGTTTTTCTTTGTTCAAGCAGTAGAAATATTCAAATGTATAATTGGATTTTTCTTTATTAAAAAAGGTGTTTGGATAAATAACATAATAGGACGTGATTCAAATAATTAAAGTAATACGCAATTCCGTTTGTATTTTAATTTGTATATCATTAGTCACTTTATGCGGTTGTAACAAACAACAAAGCATTTCTACCGTAGGCGGTGCCGACGCGCCAAAATTAGTATATGAATCTATACTCACCTACGCTTCACACGGCATAGGCGACCAAAACACATTTATTACCAATTCCCTCAATTTTGGCAAAATGTCAGAAAGCAAAGTGTCACATCTTCCCATTTTTAAGTTCGAAAGCAAAGAAGAATTATCACAATTTAAGGCAACCATTTTAAAATCATATAACTTGGATTCATCCCATAACGACGTGCCGTCATTTAATTCTGCCACGCTTAAATATGATGACAACCACTTTGAAGAAAAAACCATTTTACTTGTATGTATTCCTGCTACAAGCGGTTCGGTGCGTCACTACGTTAAAAACATTGATATTGAAAATGAGAATCTTTGTGTCTCAGTAGGTGTAAATTCACCAAATACAGTCACTATGGATTTAGTAAGTTGGTTTATCGTAATTTCGATAGATAAAAAAGCTATAAGTAACGTATCTAGTTTTGATGCCGTTTATTTTGGAGGTTAATTTATGTACGGACAGCGTCTTTGTCTTGGTACTTCGCCCGATTTTAAAATACCTGTAGAAGAACAAATTGCCCTATTTAAAAAAAGCGGCTTTGACGGATTTTTTACCGGGTGGACTCGAGAAACACCCGTATCAAAATATGCCGCCATCGCAAAAGAGCTTAATATGATTTACCAGTCTGTACACGCACCGTGTTGGAGAATAGCAAGTATGTGGGGCGACGATGAAGAGTTGGCGCGTGACATCGCCGACGAATTAATTGACTGCTTAAAGTCTTGTGCAGAAAACGGCATACCTATTATGGTTTCACACGCTTATATCGGCTTTGACGACCCCGATGCCGCCCCTAACCAAAAAGGTTTAGAGCGCTTTAAAAGGGTTGTTGATGCTGCCGAAAATTTTGGTGTTAAAATTGCATTTGAAAACACCGAAGGTGAGCAATTCTTAGAGGCACTTATTAATGAGTTTGGCAACCGCGAATGTGTTGGATACTGTTGGGATTCGGGTCACGAAATGTGCTACAGCCCATCACTTGACCTATTGGATAAGTATGGCCGGCACCTCATTGCTACACATATTAATGATAACTTAGGTGTTAAAGACTTTGACGGTAAAATTTATTGGACAGATGACCTGCATCTTTTACCCTTTGACGGTATCGGTGACTGGGACTATAACGCTGAAAGGCTTGATAAATGCGGATATAATGGTATTTTGACGTTTGAACTTAAAATCCATTCAAAACCCGACCGACACGAAAACGATAAATACCGTGCAATACCTATTGAAAGCTATATTGCCGAATGTTATGCCCGTGCTTGCCGTTTTGCCGCCAAACGCAAAATTAGTCAAGTAAAATAAAGATTATACTAACTAAAAAGCGCGACAACATAAATTGTCGTGTTTTTTTGTAGATATTTTGAAGTTTTTGTAGTATAATTGTATGGTTGTTTTTGTTAAGGAGTATTTTGCGTGTTTGGTATAATAAATTACGGTTCTTTTTTGCTATCTTCAATTTTACTTAATATTACACCCGGCGCCGACATAATTTACGTGCTTAGCCGCTCGGTTACCGGCGGTAAAAAAATAGGACTTTTGTCGGCACTAGGTATATGTACAGGTATTTTTATTCACACAATACTTGTCGCAATGGGACTAAGCGCATTACTTATAAGTTCCCCTATAGCCTATAAAATTATGACTATCTTAGGCGCGGCATATCTTGTTTTTTTAGGACTTAAAACTATTTTTTCTAAAAAAACAACACTCTTCAACAAAAAATTTGAAGGTGATTTAAATTATAAAAAAATATATTTTCAGGGTGTTGTTACCAACGCACTAAACCCAAAAATCGCGCTATTTTTCCTTTCGTTTTTGCCGCAATTTGTTGATACAAGTATTAGTACTACGCCATTACCGTTTTTACTACTTGGTTTTACCTTTCTTACAACCAGCACCATTTGGTGTTGCGTGGTTGCATTTACTTCTTCATTCGTTTCAAAATTGCTTAATAAGAGTGATAAAATAGGCGCAATTGCTGAAAAAATAACAGGTATAATTTATATTATTTTAGGAATAAATGTTTTAATTTAAGGAGTTTTTATGCAAAAAGAAAATATTTTAGGATATGAAAAAATCCCAAAACTTCTTATGAAGTTTGCCATACCAAGCATCTTTGCGATGATAATAACTTCACTTTATAATATTGTTGACCAAATTTTTATTGGCCAGGGCGTAGGCACACTCGGCAACGGTGCCACCAACGTATCCTTCCCCATAACCACAATATGCCTTGCTATTTCATTGCTAATCGGCGTAGGTTGCGCGGCAGGATTTTCGTTAAAACTCGGTGCGGGTGATAATAAAACCGCCACACAATACGTCGGCAACACTGTTATTATGATGATAATATTCGGCCTCGTTTACGGTCTTGTTACCTTCATTTTTGCTCGTCCGATGCTCATCGTATTTGGTGCGACCGATAACATTTTACCATATGCACTTGAGTACACAAGGGTAATTGCCGTTGGTATCCCCTTTCTCGTTGTAATAAACGTAATGAGTGCACTTATCCGTGCAGACGGTAGCCCCACATATTCAATGCTTTGCATGGTTTCCGGTGCTATTGTAAACACCGTACTTGACTATATCTTTGTTATGGTTTGCGATTTAGGAATGTCGGGTGCCGCTTGGGCAACTGTCATCGGTCAGGTTGTCTCCTTCGCAATGGCTATATCCTATTTATTCAAATTTAAAAGCATCAAACTCACCAAAGACGCCTTTGAAGTTGATTTTAAAATTTGGCTAAAAATAGCAAGTCTTGGCCTAAGCAACAGTTTAAATCAGGTTGCTATTACCCTTGTGCAAATTGTTCTTAACAATTCACTTAAACATTACGGCGCACTATCAAGCTATGGTGCCGATATCCCCCTTGCCGCCTGCGGAATTGTTATGAAGGTAAATTCCATACTCGTTTCAATTTTCGTCGGTATGTCTCAGGGGTCGCAACCCATTATAGGCTTTAACTATGGTGCGGGTAAATTTAAGCGCGTAAAACAAACCTATATTACCGCATGCATTGCTACAGTATCAATCTCATTGCTTGGTTTCTTAGCCTTTCAAATCGTACCAGAGCAAATAATATCCCTTTTCGGTAAGGATAAAGACCCCCTTTATATCGAATTTGCCGTTATGTTTATGAGAACGTTTTTATTCATGGTAGCGGTCAATGGCGTTCAAGCAATTTCGTCAAATTTCTTCTCAGCAATCGGTAAACCTATTAAAGGTGCGTTTTTGTCACTAACCCGTCAGGTACTTTTCTTAATACCACTAGTGCTCATTATGCCAACCTTCTTTGGTGTTAAAGGTATACTTTACACAGCACCAATATCCGATACATTGGCGTTTATCCTTTCGGTTTCAATGGTAGCACTTGAAATGAGAAAAATGAAAAAATTAGAATTTACGGAACATCAATAAATGTATTCCCCTAAAAAAGCACACTGCGGTTAAGCAGTGTGCTTTAATATTTTTGCGTTCGAAAAACGCACCGATATGTTATCATCCATTTTAAGATTTAAGGGTAGACCCGCTCCGCCAAACTCAATTTCAAACTCATCGCCGTTTATTTCGCCCTCAATAACGTAAATTCCGTCATCCTCTTTGGCAGTCACACCCTTTATACTATCAAAAACCGAATGTATTTTATCAGCAACACCAAAAAATTGAGTATTGTTTTCATTTGGAGCGTACTCGATTCCGTTATAATTTGCCTTAACCGATCCGTCGGCAAAAATAAATTTAATACCCCTTAATATATCGGGATCGGTTATTTCCATAGTGAAAATTCCGTCTTTATCAATGCTAACGTTGGTCTCGTAACTTTCGTTATAATACGAAATATGCGCTGTAAAACTTATATTGTTTGTTAATGGTGTTATTTCTTTACTACTGCAACCACACAAACAAAAAAGTAAAACAACGCATATAATGGTTAATATTTTTCGCATAAAACCGCTACCCTTCAAGCTTTTTAAACAGACAGGGCAACTTATCAATAATATCACTTGGCAACATGGCTGTTTGCGACATTTTTTGCGCCGCCATATCACCCGCTGCCGAATGAATATAAACGGCCGACGTTACTGCATAATCAATATCTTTTTCACGCGCTAAAAATGCCGCTAAAATACCCGCTAAAGTGTCTCCGCTACCACCCGTTGCCATACCGGGATTGCCTATAATATTTTTATAAATAGCCTTTGGTGTGGCAACCAGTGTCTCACTGCCTTTAAGTACGGTAACTATGCCGTATTTTTTTGAAAAAATCTCGGCAAAATAGGTGCGATTGTTTTCAATTTCGACAACACTTTTACCTGTAAGACGCGCCATTTCACCGGGATGTGGGGTTAGAATGATTGGTGCCGATGCCTGTTTAATAATATCTATATTACGAGATAGCAAATTTATACCATCAGCATCTATTATAAAGGGGCATTTAACCTCTTTAATCAAAACATTTAAAATTTCTAGATTATCATCCGACACGCCAACTCCACACCCAAAAAGTACCGAATCGGCATTCTTTATATGCTCACAAATTATCGGTGCATCCTCACGGCAGAACGTACCTTTATCGGAGGTTTTGAGGGGTACAAAAACCGCCTCGGGAATTTGGCGTGCAACAATATCATATATCTTATCGGGAAGTATTACCTTGGCTATACCTACGCCGCTTCTGAGTGCCGCCTTTGCCGCTAAAACCGCAGCACCCGCCATACCATAACTACCACATATAAGTACTGCCGTACCGTATGTACCTTTATGCGAATTTCTATCACGCGGCGGGAATATGGGTTGTTCTATAATCTTAACATCCATATTAATCGGCAAACAAATCTTTTGCTAACGTGCGCGGCACACACTCTTTAATTGCGGCACGCATTTTCTCGTTAGGCGCAAAAACTATAAGTCGCTTTTTACCATTGTTATTAACAAGCAGATAATAAGCACCCGAATCGTTAGCATTACAAAAAATAAGTGTTTCGGCAGCATCGGTAACAGGTTTTGCGTCTACACTGTATTTTCCGCCCCTTAAAATATTTTTGCAATCAAATGAAACAATGCGGTTTCTCGTTCTTTTAGCAGTTATTTTATCAATATCAATTGTACCATTGGTGATAATATATTCATACTCAATAAAAAACAAAAGCAGTATTTTGTAGGCACCCCAAATTAGTGCTGCAGCACCAAGCACCAAAAGATTATATCCCGGATTCGTAGAATACATAAGTAACAATAACGCGCCGCCTATCGTAGCGAGAACTATTAATGCCATAGCAATTATTCGCGCTGCACTATTCTTAATCTTTACAATCTGTTCAACAAATACGTCCATTCCATTTCTTCCAATCTTCAAATATTTAAGTTTATTATACAACAAAAAAGCCAACACTTGCAATATCTTTTATTATATTATATAATGATTGCGTATAATATTTTGATTTAAGGAGAGTTTTTATGAAAATCAAAGACACCTATGTACTACGCAGTGTAGCCGGTGAAAACCTTGTGGTTCCTGTTGGTGGAAACAACATCAACTTTAATTCCGCTATGACCCTTAACGAAACAGGTGCTTTCCTTTGGAATTTACTCGCTAATGGAACAACCCGTGAAGAGCTTATTAGCGCTATGACTAAAGAATATTCGGTTGATGTTGACACCGCATCAAAGGATATTGACACCTTTATTTCTGTTTTAAAGGAACATTCTATCCTTGAAGACTAAAAACAAACAGACGTTATCTTGGCTTAATAAGCACTCGAAAAAGTACTATCCATACATAATAATTAACTGTGTGGTAAGCACCGTAGTTTCGGTTAGTTTTGTATTTTTGGCGCTTATTTCAAAGCAGATAATTGATATATCCGCAGGTGTGATAGAGGGCGATATGCTTTCAAAATGCATTATACTTTTTGCTATAATTACCGCCCAAATCATACTTAATATTGTTAATTCAAACCTACTGATTCGTGCCGAATGTAAACTTGATATACATTTTAAAGCACATTTATTCAGTGCGATTCTTAACAAAAAATATAGTGAAATCAGTCACTATCACTCAGGTGATTTGCTTAACCGCTTAAGTTCTGATATTTCGGTAGTTGTTAATAATGTGGCAACCATTATACCCAATGCGGTTGCCCTTATTTCAAAACTTATTGCAAGCGGTATAGCCCTTTATCTAATTGCCGATAAAATGGTTTTTGTTATTTTGGCGGTAGGTATTGTTGTGCCACTTATCGGAAGACTTTTAAGCAGTAAATACAAATACCTTCATAAACTTGCTCAACAGGCCGACGGCACAGTTAAATCCTATATGCAAGAGGCGTTTGAAAACGTTGCAGTTATTAAAACGTTTCCAAGTGTTGCATCGGTTAAAGCAAAGTTAGATGAAAATCTTCAGTATAGCTTCTGGGTGCGAATTAAACGTTTTACCCTACATATTGTTACACACGCAGGGCTTTATTCGCTATTCACATTTGGTTACTACATTTTGCTTGTATGGGGCGCATTTAATCTTGGCAACGGCATCTCATACGGCACGCTTGTGGCCTTTTTAGAAATCGCGGCACAACTCCGCGCACCGATGCAACAAATTTCAGGTATTCTACCGCAGTATTACTCAATGATGGCGTCGGCAGAGCGACTTATTGAACTTGAAAACATACAAGATGAACCAAAATGCGACGCTAATCAACCAACCGAGTTTGATTCGTTAGTATGCGAAAACGTTACCTTTAAGTATGAAAGCAGCAAAGAAAACGTTATTGAGAATACGTCACTTACTATAAACAAGGGCACCATTACAACTATTATGGGTGCGTCAGGCAGCGGTAAAAGCACACTCTTCAAACTGATTTTAGGGTTGCTTGAGCCAAACGACGGTAAAATTTTAATTAATGGTCGCGATATTTCGGGTAGTGTTAACCACCTTTTCGCATACGTACCACAAGGTAGCATGATTCTCTCCGGCACAATTAAAGAAAACCTTACGCTCTGTCGCGAAGATATCAGCGAAGATGAAATTATAAGTGCCACCAAAACCGCCGAAATATATGATTTTATTGTCGGTTTACCCAAAGGCTTCGACACAATTATAGGTGAGCGAGGCGAAGGTTTATCTGAAGGTCAGGTTCAACGTTTATCCATTGCGCGTGCGCTTCTTTGCGATAGTCCCGTACTGTTGCTTGATGAAAGCACGTCGGCACTTGACGAGGCAACCGAGGAAGCATTACTAACAAATATCAAGCAATTAAAGGATAAAACGGTTATATTTATAACCCACCGAAATCATTGCCTTGATATATGTGATAAAGTGCTTATTTTCAAAGATAAACACTTTATTGAAAAATAATCAAAAGAGAATTGGGATATACACCCAATTCTCTTTTTTTGTTATTGATATTTAGGCTATAGTTCAGTATAATATAATAGATATAATATATATTAAGGGGGCAATTATTTTGGATCTCAAAAAGTTTTGGGAACAAATTTCTTCCAAAAAAATCGCAATGTGTGGTATAGGTATAAGTAACACACCGCTTATTGAAAGTTTTTTGGCCAAAGGCGCACGCGTTTTGGCGTGTGACCGCAGAACACGCGAGCAGATTGGCTCACTTTGTGACGAGCTTGAAAAAAAAGGTGCAGAACTATGCTTAGGTGAAAACTATCTTGATAATTTAGAGGTTGATATTATCTTCCGTACACCAGGCATGAGTTTTAATCTGCCTGAACTTAAAGAGGCCAGAAAACGCGGCATTGCCGTTACAAGCGAGATGGAGGTTTTCTTTGACCTCTGCCCTGCTAAAATATTTGCTGTAACCGGCTCTGACGGTAAAACTACCACAACAACCCTTATAGCAAAAATGCTTGAGAGCGAAGGTTACACCGTACACGTTGGTGGTAACATTGGCAATCCCCTTTTGCCGAGAATTGAACAGATAAATAGTGACGACTACGTTGTAGTTGAACTTTCTTCTTTCCAACTTATCTCTATGCGTAAGAGTCCTGACGTTGCAGTTGTAACAAACGTTGCTCCCAATCACCTTGACATACACAAGGATATGGATGAATACGTACAGGCAAAGAAAAACGTTTTACTTCACCAAGGGGCTTTCTCAAGAACCGTCTTAAATTATGATAATGATATAACTTATAGTTTCCGCGATGACGTTCGCGGTCAATCCTTAAGCTTTAGTATGCACCACCCAATTAAGAATGGTGCTTGGCTTGACCACAACGGTTATCTTAATATGTCATATCGCGGCATTAGTGCCCCCATTATGCACCGTGATGATATAACAATACTTGGCGACCACAACGTTGAAAACTATCTAGCCGCTATTAGTGCTGTATGGGGTTACGTTGGTGCCGACACAATAAGACGCGTAGCCAAAGAATTCGGCGGCGTTGAACACCGCATTGAATTTGTACGCGAAAAAGACGGCGTAAAATACTATAACGATTCTATTGCTTCAAGTCCCACACGTACTATTGCAGGACTTAAGGCATTTGATAAGCAGGTTATTTTAATTGCCGGCGGATATGATAAACAAATACCATTTGAGCCGATGGCACCATACGTAATCGACAAGGTAAAACTTCTTTTACTGTCGGGTCCCACCGCTAAAAAGATTGAAGATGCCGTTATCGGTCACGAGGACTATAATGGTTGTCCCGAAATTATACACGTTGAGAATATTGCTAAAGCGGTTGAAGTTGCACACGATAGGGCGGTTAACGGTGACATAGTTACACTAAGCCCTGCCTGTGCTTCGTTTGATGCTTTTCCAAACTTTGCCTCACGCGGCAATTACTTTAAGGAATTGGTAAATAAACTATAATGGAAATTAAAGACGTTTTATTTAAACTATCTAATGCTTGTGCTATCGGCACCATTGATGATGCCGCAAATATAGCAGAAAAACTTTTATCAGAATACGCACCCGTTACCCGCCTTGGCGGTAATGGTATGTTTTGTACGCTTAAGGGCGAAAAAAACTATACCATACTTTTAGATGCACATATCGACGAGGTAGGATTTGTTGTAACCGATATTACTGATGATGGCTTTTTAACCGTGCAAAAATGCGGCGGTATTGACCTTCGTCATCTACCGGCAAAAATGGTTACGGTGCATGGTAAAGAAGAGGTGCCTGCCGTATTTGTCAGCACACCCCCTCATCTTGATAAGGGCGATGAAATGCCCGACGATATAGCAAAATATAAACTTGATACAGGTCTTGGCGAAATTGCAAAAGAAAAATTAAGTGTTGGCGACTACGTGACCTACCGTACCAAAGCTAAAGAACTTTTAGGCGACGCCGTTTGCGGAAAATCATTTGATGATCGCGCAGGCGTTGCATGCCTTATTGAACTTGCGCGCAGATTAAGTAACAAACCGTTACCCTGTAACGTTGTAATTTTGTTAAGCGACGCTGAAGAATTAGGACTTCGTGGTGCTAAAACGGCTGCATATTCGATAAGTGCAGATGAAGCTATTGCTATCGATGTGTCATTCGGTAACGGACCGGATGTGCCGTGCGAACAATGTGGTAAAATCGGCGAAGGCGCTATGATTGGTGTTTCGCCCACAATTACCCGTGCCATTTCAAACAAACTTATATCTATTGCAAAAAAAGATGATATAAAATATCAGACCGAAGTTATGGGTGGCAGCACCTCTACAAATGCAGATGTAATTTCACTTACAAAATGCGGTATACCTACGGGACTTATATCTATACCACTCAGAAACATGCATACCGACGTAGAGATGCTAAAGATATGCGATATTGAAAGTGTTTGCGATATACTCGAAAAATACGTACTTTCGGGAGGTGTTACACTTGACTGAGCAACTTAAAAAGTTATGCGAATTAAACGGCCCTTCGGGCAATGAAGACAGTATTCGCCAATATATATTAAAAGAATTAAATGGTGTTGCTGAGTGTAAGACCGATGCCCTTGGCAATATAATCGCCTTCAAAAAAGGCAAAAATGAATCAAAATACAAACTTATGCTCGACGCTCATATGGACGAGGTTGGCATAATTGTAACCTCTATCACCTCTGACGGATTTTTAAAGTTTACAACACTTGGTGGTATTAAAGACTGTATACTTTTAAGTCGCACCGTTACAATAAATGATAGTGTTACGGGTATTATAGGTTGCAAACCTGTGCATTTATCAACTGCCGATGAAAGAAAAAAAGCGCCCAAAAAGGATGCGCTGTATATCGATATTGGTGTATCTTCAAAGCAAGAAGCAGAAAAATATGTAAGTGTTGGCGACTATGGTGTTATAGATAGCGATTTTGAAATTTTAGGTAACAAAATTAAAGCTAAGGCCATTGACGATCGCGCAGGTTGTCTTATCTTGCTAGAACTTTTAAAAATGGATAGCGACTATGATTTCTACGCTACGTTTACTGTACAAGAAGAAATCGGATCACGCGGTGCTAAAACGGCCACATATGCTATTGACCCCGATTTTGCAATCGTGCTTGAAGCCACAACCGCCGCCGATATTGACGGTGTTGCCGATAGTGATAAGGTTTGTGTTTTAGGAAAGGGCCCTGCCGTTTCGTTTATGGATAACGGCACGGTATATGACCGCACACTTTATAATGTGGCACTTCAAAGTGGTATTACCTGCCAAACTAAAGCTTCGGTTACGGGCGGTAACAATTCTTCGTCTATCCACCAAAGCCGTGACGGGGTAAGAACACTATCGTTATCGATACCTTGCAGATATATCCACTCGCCGTCTTGTGTTGCAGATATAAACGACGTTAATGCAACAATAAACTTGGCAAAATATATGATCAATAAAATTTGTTCGGGTGAAATGCAGTGATAACACTTATTAAAGAAATACCGCATATCGAAAAGCCTAATGCTGCATACGCAAAAATACTTTGCCACCACGCAGCATACGGCAAATATGAAAAGATTGCACTCTTTTGGCAACAGACCGATGATAACGGCAAATTAACCGCCCTTATCTCGTCGGTTGACAATGAGTTTACCTTATATTTTAAAAACGGGGACACCGAAGAACTCCTTTCATTCTTAAAAGTAGTTTCACCTAACGGTATTTTTACCGACCACGAAACTGCGTGCTGTTTTGGTTTTGAAGTTTTAATACCCTGCACCTCGCTTGTGAAGTTGCCGCCGCACAATAGCCCAAACAAGATAGAAAACACCTATTGTGGCATTGATTACGTTTGCGATACACTTGCCGAGCGACTCAACATTGGGGACAAGCAGGCGGCTCACGCCGATATTGCCCACCGTGCAAGGCATAATTGCGCAGCCTACGTTACCTCAGACCATTCGGCTGGCGTAATAATATATAGCGGTGACCTCGCAGTTATTAACGGCATTGCCGTAAAAAGCGGGATGGCATCGAAAGGACTCGGCTCGGCTACGCTTAACCGACTTCTTGAATGTGTACGAAATCGCACTGTATTTGCCTGCGCAAGAGATTATAACGTACCATTTTATCTGAAAAACGGCTTCGAAATTGATGAGAAAGCCGCATATTGTAAATTAGGGTGAATTTTAAAATTATGAGTTTTTTCGAATTTAGTGAAAAATTGCTTACTTTAGGTGAGCAAGCAAAAATTGAATGTGAAAATAAATTTAAAGAAATAGATGATATTGCTCGATATAATCAACAAAAGGTTTTATCGGCATTTATTAAAAATAGTGTCAGTGAGTCACACCTTGGTATTTCAACCGGTTACGGATATGACGACCGCGGACGAGAGGTGCTCGAAAAGGTTTTTGCCGACTGTATGGGTGCTGAAAGTTCACTTATTCGTCACAATTTTGTTTCGGGCACGCATACATTGACCGTAGCACTCTTTGGTCTTTTAAGGCCAAATGATAAAATGCTTTGCCTTACAGGACGTCCTTATGATACACTTATTGGCGTACTCGGCATCGACGGTCACTCTGACGGCTCACTAACCGACTTTGGCATTGAATATAATCAAGTTGAATTAGGTGCCGACGGATACCCCGATGTTGATGCTATAAAGAACGAACTGTCCAAAAACAAATATAAACTCGCCTACATTCAACGCTCACGCGGATATAGCCTAAGACCTAGTTTATCTGTTAGCGACATTGAAAAATTATGCAAAGCGGTTAAGGATATTTCGCCTGACACCTACATAATGGTTGATAACTGCTATGGTGAATTTGTTGAAAAAAAAGAACCGTTGCAGGTGGGTGCAGATATTATTGCCGGCTCACTTATTAAAAATCCCGGCGGCGGCATTGCCCCTACCGGCGGTTACATAGCGGGACGTGCCGACCTTGTCGAAAAATGTGCCTACCGTCTTACCGCGCCCGGTGTGGGCGGTGAAGTTGGCGCAACGCTCGGTCACTCAAGAGAAC
>JAEIGA010011022.1_pt1 | contig 13717 bp, 14 predicted proteins | sample 9270691 | NCBI WGS metagenome assembly JAEIGA01 (sample SAMN17057246, study PRJNA624740) | gut metagenome | biome: biome; isolation source: fecal sample | host: Bos grunniens | place: China: Xizang | collected 2019
GCGATGAACGGGTGCGGATGGCAGGATCCTGCGGTTATTTTGGAAACCGGTTTGTGTGTATGGAAATCCGGCACAAAACCGGAACTGCATTACAAAAATACCGGACACATGCTCCGTGGAAAAATGGCCATATATGACACTCAAATTTCACATGCCGACAAAAAGTTAGCCGCCCGCGACAGAAATTACAGTAAAATTTATGAAGCTTCACGCATTGCCGCTCATGCCGTTGAAAACAAAAACTACTCTGAATTGGCTCGGGCCGTCAGTTTAACATACGCTATCCAACTGGATGAAGGTATGTCTAAATTACCACCGGTTAATGGGGCAATTGCCTGTAAATATTGTGGTAGCGGGCATGGAGGGTATGCATTGTATTTATTCCGCAGCCAAATAGAACGAGACTTTGTCATCGGAGGCAACCCCCGTTTTCATGCCATAGAACCATATTGTAAGAGAAAATAATTGGGCCACTCTTAGACCGAATACTACAAAAAAAAGAGAGGAACAAGTCCTCGCAATATTATTAAGCCGCTTGTCTTATTGTATGCCCGCTGACGCACTGCATATTTTTTCGCTATGCTCAAAAACTGTCCTGACGGACATCATCCGACAACTGAGTACCACAAAAAAAGAGAGGAACAAGTCCTCTCTTTTTTTGTGGTGCCGGTTGTCGGATTCGAACTGACGACCTGATGATTACAAATCAACTGCTCTACCAACTGAGCTAAACCGGCATCATAGGTATTGGTTATAACCGAAAAAAAAACAAATTGCAAGTACTTTTTTTGACTTTTTATAAATTTTTTTCATATCCAATAAAAATCAATATCTTATTTTGTCAAAAGAACGGATTATACGCCCATTGTAACAGCGCTTGACGTTGTTTTAATCGGCATTTCATATCCATCGGCATACAATTTTGTTCAATTTGAGCTTTGTGCCGACGAAAAGAATACCACCGTTGAATCTGTATATCATCAATTTCGGGCAACCTACGCCCCGAATAATACCGACAATACCATTGAAACCACCCTCTGACATCGGGGCCTAAAATCCACCCTTTTTGACGCCAAACAGACAAAGGCTGACGCGACTTAATCCCAAAATAATTATAAGACACATCCGGCACAGGACTTAACTTTGCCTGTTCAAACCAAGACGCCGGAAATTCATTTTTGCAATCGGTCATGTAATGCCCTTCAAACACACCCATTTCCAACATTTGAATAGGCGTCAATTCCGGTTTAAATTTTTCGTGAAAATTTTTACCTTCCGGATAAGTACGCTCATATATATAATTTTGTTGCATTAAATCATTCACAATTACCATCATATTGTCTATGTAAATTCTGTCGATAAAAAATCAAGTTTTTATATACAAAAATCGTTGACTTTCACATTCAGATGATTATAATGGGGTCATTATTAATGATAGGAGAAAAATTATGTCTGCAACCAGTATGGAACAAATAGTCAGCTTATGCAAACGTCGTGGCTTTGTTTTTCAAGATTCTGAAATTTATGGTGGATTAAAGGGAACATATGATTTTGGTCCGCTCGGCATTGAGTTAAAAAAGAACATTCGTGATGCTTGGTGGCGTGCGATGGTGTATGAACGTGATGATATTGAAGGATTGGAATGTTCGCATTTATCACACCACTTGGTATGGAAATACAGCGGTCATGAATCTACGTTCTCTGACCCATTGTGCGATTGTAAAAAATGTAAGGCTCGTATTCGCGCCGACCATATTCAAGACGGCAAATGTCCGGAATGTGGCAGCACAGATTTAACCGAACCTCGTCCGTTTATGTTGATGATGAAAACAAATATCGGACCGGTTGATGATGGCTCGTCATTCGCTTATTTGCGTCCGGAAACGGCTCAAGGGTCTTATTTAAACTTTAAAAACGTTATTGATTCAACGGCCAGAAAATTACCGTTCGGTATTTGTCAACATGGCAAATCTTTCCGTAATGAAATTACACCCAGAAACTTCCTGTTCCGTCAACGTGAATTTGAACAAGCCGAAATGCAATATTTCGTTAAACCGGGGACAGATATTGAATGGTGGAACAAATGGAAAGAAATCCGCCGTCAGTGGTGGCTGGATCAAGGTATCCCCGAAAACAAATTACGCTTTAAAGATCACGAACAACTAGCCCACTATGCCAAATGTGCAACGGATATTGAATATGAATTTCCGTGGGGCTTTGATGAAGTGGAAGGTATTCATGATCGTCAAGATTTTGACCTAGGCTCTCATACCAAAAACCAAGGCAAATTTGATATTCAAGCCAATGTCATGAAAAACACCGACTCCACAACAGAACTGAGTTATTTGGATGTCATGGACGGCAACAAAACTTATATTCCATATGTTGTGGAAACAGCGATGGGATTGGATCGGGCTTTTGTTGTTTTGATGATGGATGCCTTTACGCAAGAACAATTACCGAACGGAACAGAACGGATTGTGTTAAAGCTCAAAAAACATCTGGCACCGGTAAAAGTAGCCGTTATTCCATTAAAACGCAATAATCCTGAAATCATGAAAATGGCTCATGATATTAAAGATAACCTCCTTAAAACCGGTATCGGCCGTGTGATGTTGGAAGATTCCGGCAATGTCGGTAAAGCCTATCGTCGCCATGATGAAATCGGTACACCGATTTGCATTACGGTTGATTTTGAATCCATTGAACAATCGCCGGCAACCGTTACGTTGCGTGATCGCGATACAATGGCTCAAGAGCGTATTGAAGTCGCAAAATTGGCCGACTATTTGAAAGATTTTTTTCGTTAGTTTTAAAGGGCTCTGATGTAAGAGCCCTATCCATTTTCAACAGATAAAAGCATATAGGTAGAAATAATATTATGACAAAGTCCAATTCTTTTTTATCAGAGTCCCATCTTATTGAATGGAAAAAACAATCCAGCTGGATTGCCGATTTCGATTCCAAAGGTCAAAGTTTAAGCCGTATGAACGTTGATCATTTATCGGAAACTCAAATCGATTCGATACGTTTGGAATTAGATAAAAATAATATCCCGAATACAATTTGTACCGGGGCGATGTCTCATGGAGCATCTATTCGGGTGACCGGACAAGAAAACATCCAAAAATTAATGACTATCTTGGAAAAGCCGGTTTCTTTATATGGCCCCAGACGCAAATAAAATCTGTTTTGAATAAAAAAGTTCTTGCATTCATATAAAATATATGATAGAATGCGCACACAAATAAACCATTAGATAGTCCGAAAGGAGTGTGAGTACCATAGTTACTATCGTTGTTCATGACAATAATATCGAACAAGCTTTGCGTGTTTTGAAAAAGAAAATGCAAAGAGAAGGCAGCTTCCGTGAAATGAAATTGCGCAGATATTATGAAAAACCGTCTGAAAAAAAAGCCAGAAAAGCAACAGAATGCATTCGTCGTTCTCGTAAGATGGCTAGAAAACGCTACCATAGCGAAGGATACTAAGGTTTTCTGAGTTAAATAAAAAATACCGCCCGATTTTACGGCGGTTTTTTTATTCAAGACAGGACTTATATTTCAAAAAGAACATCAATAGTTATTTACATATGAACATACTATGACTTTCAAAAGTAAATGCTAGAAAAAAACGAGACCATATCTCTAATAAAAATATATTTATATATAAGGACTAATAACAAAGTGCATAATAATTAGCCATACTACGCCCACCATAATACCCTGTATAACTATAATTTCCCTGATTTAATTCTGCCACATAAGAACAAGAAGCATCTCCTGGTGTTCCTGTCCAAACAAAAACATTATAATAACCGACGGTTAATTCTGGACATATACTTTTACAGTTTATTGTACCTGAACATCTGCATTCATCTAAGGGAAACAATTTTCGCCCTTGCCCATCACACCAAGCATAAGCATTCCACCACGTCATCTTACTATTACTTTTACAATATTTATTTCCACTTATTTTTCCAACAACAACTGTACCAGAACCATCTGCACAGGTTTCGGTTGTGGTATCATCGGCCAGTGCAGACATTGATACCATTAATGTCATACATACAGCCGTTATAAAGCAGATATAATGCTGAGTGGCCCCTCCGATGGGGGTGTTGGAGGATGACACAGAAGAAATGTCATACTGGTATTTAATACCAATATCCAGTGGCAATAAGGCATTATTATTTTTAAAATTTTGTATCGTCATTCAAATATCCTTCCGTTTATCAGATTAAAAAAAGACCACTTTTATAAAAAAAGTGGCTGGAAGTTCAGAACTATTTGTTAGTATAGTGCGACATATTCATTAAAGATATAGCTCTTTAACTTATTCAGACGCCTTCCAACCGCTTGGAAAGCGTGCTTATTTTTCGTCTCGCACTCAAAGACGCTAACAAAAAGGTTCTGACACCTCGGGGCAAGAATACCTTGCCTTACAGGCAAGCCCATCAAAAAGACGCATCAAAATCAACAGCTTTTTTTTATTCTGTAAAAATATTTTAATTTTATTCTTTCGAACGCACACAAAATAGCGAAGAAAGAAAAGATTTTTTTAACGGACGAGAACAAATTTTAGACCGTTTTTCATACCACATCTGCACTGTTTTAAAAAAGCTGTCATCGTTCGCTAATTGATATCCTGCTTTCTCGGCTACATTAAGCGAGCGCCAATTGGCTGCATCAATATACAACTGTATTTGTTTATGCCCAGCCTGAAACAAAACATTTTCCATTAACGTTAACGCTTCACCCATATATCCTTGACCGGCATATTTTTCACTTAACCAGTATAAAACCTCAGTTTTTGCGTTTTTGTCAGTCCACTCTGCCGTTATTTCACCAACCAGCTTGTCTTGAACAAAAATATAATAAGGCAACATTTGATACAATTGACGCATTGTTTCATCATAGTGCAAAGAAGCCAATGTTTTTTCCGGCGTTTTGTAAGCATCTACCATATGTTCAAAAACAGACATCAAATACCGTTTATTTTCACCCACAAGTGCACACAGCAACGTGGCATTTTCAGTTGTCGGCAACAAATGAGTTAGCTTAACATTTTTTCCGGAAATTTGAAAAGGGTACATTTATCCTCCGTTTGTAAACACCATACTGTTCAAACGAGCATCATTAAGCGCACCCTCGACAGACGGAGTATGCGAACAAATACGACGTACATTACTGTGTTTCTCAGCTGCCTCATACATCTTTTTTGTTTTTTCAAAAGACCTTACGGATAACGGATCCGAAAACACCGTTATTTCACGATAGCCGGATTTTAATGCCAATCTCAGTGAAGGCGTATTCACGGGAACAATATTTAAACGAGACGCTTCACATCCCGAGCAAAATAAAGCTTTTTCCATTAACTGCAGAGCTTCAGTCATCAATCCTTGGCGAGTATGAGATTTTTCAAGCCAATAACCGACAACGGCTATATTATCATCCGTTTTTTGACAAGCATAAATTTCTCCAATCGCTTTATTTTGATGATAAATAAAATACCGGGTTGTTTGCGGGTTATTATGCCAGTGATTTAGAGCACTTTTGGATGACGTCATCATTAAGGTTAAATACCGAAAATATGTTCCTAAAAAATCACGATTACGTTTTACCAAATCAAACATGATTTCGGCATTTTGTTGCGTAGGGATTATACGTATCAAAGAAACTTTTTCGCCGCCAACCGTATCAGGTAACTTTATCATATAAATCCTCCTTTAAAATAATTATTCACACATAAGGTCATCTATGCAATTGTGTTTCATCAAGCTCAATTTTCTTTTGCGCCGGAACAATACAGGTCGAATGAATGTTAATTTTGTCTTCATTCATAAAGATTGTAAAATTTTTAAGATAACGATTAATGCCAAACGGAATATAATTCATTTTTTTGACAACATTTAAAGAAGATTCATTTTTGGCATTCACATAAATTGTCAAAGCGTCAGTACTATGTTGAAACCATGCCCGTTCTAAAGTCTTTAATGCCTCACACATATATCCTTGCGAGGTGTAATCTTTATCTAACCAATAAGATATTTCCCACACTTTACCGGAAAAAACCAATCCGATATGCCCGATAATTTCACCTTTTTTCATAATATGATAAAAATAACCATCTCCACGTTCATAGTAATAATTATCCATTAACAGCTTATAAAAGGCAGCTTCTGACTCCTCATATTTTATAACATCTCCCCGCCATTCATCCAAATGATCTCGATTACGTTGTACAACGGTACGTAATGCCTCCACATACACCGGTAACGGTGGTAAAATTTCCAAAGAAATGCGTTCACCTCGTAAAATTCTATCCATGAATACGCCCTTGTATTTGCGGTGTTTGAATGGATTGTTTCGCAACAACTACCGGTTTGGGCACAGGCATTTTCCAAAATGACGTCCCCTTAAAAGAATATCCGCGCTTAATTAATAACGCTGCAGAAGCCCTGGCTTTATCATTCACAATAGCGAATAAATTTCTGTGAGGAGCCGATTTTATATGCTCTTGTTCAATAAGATCTAACGCCTCATCCATAAAACCATGACCACAAGCGTCTTCAGTCAACCAATACAAAATTTCTCGCTCTGTATGTCGACCGCCCCATACAAAAATAATACCGATGAATGTATCATCATAAAAAATACCGTAATTATCTCGACGCCCTAAATCGGCCTCTCTCTGAGATTCTGTTAAATAATCTAAAGTTTCATTAATGGTTGTTATTTTATGAACCAAAAAATCAAAACTGTCTTTTAAATGATAAACATTATTTTGGATGGCATCAAAAAACATTTGAGCGTCTTCAACCGTAGGCTGTATTTTTTTCAGCATAATCCGAGGCCCGTTCATCACATCGGGCCAATAAGTTTGGTCATGCCGAAAATCAAAGTCCATTTATTCGTGCCCTTCGTGTTCTTTTTGGGAAGCTACCAGATTTTTCCCATGGTGAACAATAACATGAGGGTTTTGTTCTCTCAACCATTCTTCCCGATGTTTGCAATAAGAACGAACAGCACCTTTATCTTGAGTCCGAAATTTAATTGACCGGGCAAATGCTTCAACACACGGATTAAAGCGAACAAAAATTTCTAACGGTTCTGAATTTTTGGAAAAATGAACATCTTCCACCATTTTAACAGCCTCTCTCATACATCCTTGGCGCAACGCTTTATCAGATATCCATCCCCAAATTGAAATGGCTGTTTTATTACTGATTCCCCCGCACGGAAAACCATACAACTGGCCCACAGCCTCATTATTTCGAAAAATAAAATAATTAAATCCATTCTTTTCAAAACATTGGTTTAATGTTTTTGTTAACGATTTCAAATCTTCCGGACTGTCGGCAAAAAATGACATTGTTTGTTTAATCCGTTCCGTTGTTGTTCCGCTAAATAAAGCTTCACTGATACTGGCCATTGCTGCGGCATCATCTTGCTCAACTTTTTTTAAAGAAATTTTAGTTCCTTTAATTTCATCAGGCATTTGAAAGTTTGTAATAATTATCGTCATTCATTTTATCCTTTCGCAATAATGGTTGACAGTATATCACACATCATATATTTTGTCAATGATTTTCTATAACAAATAGTATAATTAATTTTTTCTTGTACTTTAGAACAAAAAAAGGTATAATACGCAAAATAAGTTATAAGGATTCTTGCATGACAGATAAAACCTATATTCAAGATAATAACGTAACGGTTAATGTTTCGACCAATATTGACTTGGAAAAAACGCCTACGGACACGAATAAATTCATTAAAATTCGGGGTGCCAGAGAGCATAACTTAAAAAATATTGATGTAGATATCCCCAAAGATAAATTGGTTGTCATTACAGGATTATCCGGCTCGGGAAAATCCTCTTTGGCATTTGACACCATTTATGCTGAAGGACAACGCCGGTATGTTGAAAGTTTATCGGCTTATGCGCGTCAATTTTTGGATTTAATGAACAAACCGGATGTGGATTCGATTGAAGGATTATCTCCGGCCATTTCCATTGAACAAAAAACAACCAGCAAAAATCCCCGTTCCACTGTCGGTACAATTACGGAAATTTATGATTATATGAGATTACTGTGGGCCCGCGTCGGCACGCCCTATTCTCCCGCCACCGGATTGCCGATTGAAATGCAAACCATTTCTCAGATGGTGGATAGTATTATGGCCATGAGCGAAGGAACAAAGTTGATGATTTTGGCCCCTGTCGTGCGTGGTCGTAAGGGTGAGTATCGTAAAGAAATGCAAGAATGGCAAAAAAAAGGATTTGGGCGTGTTAAAATTGACGGCACCATTTATGATATTGACGATACACCCACTTTGGATAAAAACAAAAAACACGATATATCCGTTGTGGTTGACAGAATTATCGTGCGGGCCGATATTGAAAGCCGATTGGCTGCTTCGTTAGAAAAAGCTTTGGATTTAGCCGATGGATTGGCTTTGGCAGAACATATGGATACCAGGGAAATTAAAACATTTTCCAGCAAATTCGCCTGTCCTGTTTCGGGGTTTACTATTACGGATTTAGAACCTCGCCTATTTTCGTTTAATAATCCGCAAGGGGCCTGTCCAACGTGTTCAGGGCTTGGGTTTAAACAATACGTTGACCCTGCTTTAGTCATTCCCGATGAAAATAAAACCATTCGTCAGGGGGCAATTGCCCCTTGGGCCAGTCGTAGTGGTGATATGTTTATGTGGTATGATACGGCACTGAAATCTTTAATGCATACAGTGGCTTTAGATTTAGATACACCATGGCGTTTATTGGATGAAGAAACAAAGCACGCTGTGTTATATGGGTACAAATCCTTTGAAGGTGTCATTCCCAATATGGAACGGCGTTTTATGGAAACCTCATCCGATTGGATGCGAGAAGAAATTTCAAAATATCAGGCAATCTCTCCTTGTGAAACATGTCATGGTGCCAGATTACGCCCTGAGGCCTTGGCCGTTAAAATCGGTGGCAAAAATATTGCCGAGGCCACCCATACCTCCATCAAATCCGCCCTTGATTGGTTTAGCGGATTAAACGATACATTAACGCCACAAAAAAGGGAAATTGCTGCCCGTATTTTAAAAGAAATCATTGAACGGTTGACATTCTTGAACAATGTCGGTCTTGGGTATTTAGCGCTTGACCGTATGAGTAGTACACTGTCGGGCGGAGAGTCTCAACGCATTCGTTTAGCCAGTCAAATCGGATCGGGATTAACGGGAGTTTTGTATGTGTTGGATGAACCGTCTATTGGGTTGCATCAACGGGATAACGACCAATTACTGGCCACTTTAAATCGTTTGCGTGATTTAGGCAATACCGTTATTGTTGTGGAACATGACGAAGATGCTATACGGGCGGCCGATTATGTCTTTGATATCGGTCCAGAAGCCGGTCGCCATGGCGGGTACGTGGTCGCCGAAGGAACGCCTCAGCAGATTATGGATAATCCGATGTCTGCTACCGGTCAGTTTTTATCGGGTATGCGTAAAATTGTGGTGCCTCAAACACGTCGCACAGGAAATGGCAAATTTTTATCCATCCGTGGGGCAACGGTCAATAACTTAAAACATGTGGATGTAGATATTCCACTTGGCACATTTACCTGTGTAACGGGCGTATCGGGTGGTGGTAAATCCTCACTAGTGATTGAAACGCTATATAAGGGATTAAACCAACTGATTAACAAATCCCGAGAACCGGCCGGACCTTATGAAAAAATCAAAGGTATGGGATACATTGATAAAATTATTGATATTGACCAAAGCCCAATTGGCCGCACACCTCGCTCTAATCCAGCCACCTATACGGGTATGTTTACCACTATTCGGGATTGGTTTGCCGGATTACCCGAAGCGCAAGAGCGTGGCTATAAAGCCGGTCGTTTTTCCTTTAACGTTAAAGGGGGCCGATGCGAAGCGTGTGGCGGTGATGGAGTCCTGAAAATTGAAATGCACTTCTTACCGGACGTGTATGTAGAATGCGATACGTGCCACGGCAAACGATACAACCGAGAAACATTAGAGGTCAAATACAAAGATAAATCCATTGCCGATGTGTTGGATATGACGGTTGATGAAGCCGCCGACTTTTTCCAAAATATCCCCGCTATTCGGGATAAATGCGAATTATTACAACGGGTGGGATTGGGCTATATGTCCTTAGGGCAATCGGCCGTTACTTTATCGGGTGGTGAAGCGCAACGTATTAAATTATCCAAAGAATTATCCCGTAAAAGCACCGGAAAAACACTGTATATTTTGGATGAACCGACGACAGGATTACACTTTGCCGACATTCAAAAATTGTTAGAGGTTTTACACGCTTTGGTGGAACAAGGCAACACTGTCGTGGTTATTGAACACAACTTAGATGTGATTAAAACCGCCGATTATATCATTGATATGGGCCCCGAAGGCGGAGACGGCGGAGGCACGGTTGTGGCAACCGGTACCCCCGAACAAGTGGCCGAAAATCCGGCAAGCTATACGGGACATTATTTAAAAAGATTGTTAAAGTAATAGAAAAAAATCCCTCGGCATAGAGGGATTTTTCATCAGGAAGGTAAGTGTTAACGTTGAATTGCCCCTAAACGCATACGTTCAAAAAATTGGAAAGGAACCTGTTGTCGCCAAGAAGCATGAATAACTGGCCAAGCACGCTGCATTCTAGGATACTCACTTAAATTATTATGAATATTAATACCCCCCCATGGAATACATTTATTGTGAGCCAAATCCATCAACATATATTTCCACATTGGAATCAAAAATCTTTGAGATTGCAAACTACTGTTATCAATTAAACCGGCAACACGTTCCAAAATTTCCGGCAAAATATTACCTTTAATAAATTGCCATTCTTTTTGATTGGTTTTAAATTGATATTCCTCACGAATAATAGATAACGCTTGATAATAACCATATAATTTCTTTGGCGAAAAATCAATATTTGTTTTAGATTCTTCATTTTTACGATAATAATACAATTTTTGAGGAATAATAGCTGTTCTGGGATTTTTAGACATTAATATAAATGAAAAAATAAAATCTTCATAAAAATTACCCTGTTTAAATTTCACCCCTTTTAACAAATCACGGTGCAACAATTTTAAACAGACGCTGTTACACACGGGCGTTTTTGAATTAATATAAGAATGATATTTCAAAGGATAAATAGTTGAAATCGCCTTTATTTTTCTTGGATTGTATTTTTTAAAATTATCCGTTGGCAAAACCTCGCCTTTGTCTTCACGCATAATATTAAATGCGACTAAAGGAGCCTTATGTTTTTGTGCCATATAGTGTGTAATTTCCAATAACTGAGGGTGAATATAATCATCGGCATCCATAAAATAAATATATTCACCTTTAGCCATTTCCATACCTGTATTACGGGCAACAGAAGAACCTTGGTTCTTTTGATTTAAAACTCTGACATTTGGATATTGAAAGGCATAGTGATATAAAATATGGGCTGAATTATCTTTAGAACCATCATTGACACAAATAACTTCAAAATCTTTAAATGTTTGTTTCACAACACTATCCAAACATTGAGACAAATATTTTTCTGCATTATAAACCGGAATAATCACAGATACCTTTGTCATTTTTACCCCTCTACAAAAAATACACTACATCACTATACAGGGGAGTATATAATATTATTTTTATTCTGTCAAGTATTTTTTATTACGAGAAACAAAAAAATCCCCCCAATATTTTAAAGGGGGGATTTTTATACAAAAAAGGCCTTATTCACGCACGATTTTAGCGAATTTATCCAAAACGGCGTTTGTAATTTTAACCTCAGGCCCGTCATAAAAAGATTTGGCAATATCGGTATATTCGTTAATAATAATCGGCGCATCCAAATTCGGATTAGCATAAAATTCAGCCATGCCCGCCATCAAAATACACTTCAGTGTCATTTCCAAACGGTCATATTGCACCGTTTCACTTAAGGCACTTTTGAGGGTTTCATCCAAATCGGTTTCACGTTCCTTAACCGCTTGCACAATTTTCGTAAATAATTTTGCATCGGCCGCCGACAGCTCAACATAATTTTCACGACCGGCAATATCTTCAATGAGTTGTCCGCCGATTTCACCCATTAAGCAACGAGAGGTGATTTTATCCCATGTTTCATCCGTCATTGCATGCGTATAAAGTGCTTGCACTGCCAACAATCTGGCATTTGTATATTTTAAAGTTGTATTTTTTTGTTCCATGTTTTAAGCCTTTGTAAGTTTAGCGACAAATTCTTCAAAATCTGCCGTCGTTGCAAAATTTTTATAAACGGAAGCATACCGGATATACGCCACTTTGTCAAGCTCTAATAACGAATCCATCACCAACTCCCCGATATCGGAGGATTTAATTTCCGATTCACCGGCGGCCTCTAACTGACGGATAATGCTGTTGACAATTTTTTCAATTTGAACCGAATCAATATCTCGTTTACGTACGGCTAACTGAATGGAACGCACCAACTTATCCCGTTCAAACGGCACACGCATATCATTACGCTTTAACACCGTAAAATTTCTGAGTTGTACATATTCAAAAGTGGTAAATCTGGACCCGCATTCGGGACAGCTCCGGCGCCGGCGAATATTGGAGCCATCGTCAGAGGGACGCGAATCCTTAACTTGAGTTTCCATACAACCACAAAATGGGCAACGCATGATTTAAAATCCTTTCTGATAAATCGGGAAAGCACGGCACATAGCGGATACTTTTTCTGCCACAGACGTTTCAACGGCAGAATTGTCCTCCGGATTAGCCTCTAATCCTTCCAACACATCGGCAATCATATGGGCAATAGCTTCAAATTCGGCCTCTCCAAATCCACGGGTTGTACCAGCCGGTGTCCCAATTCTGAGACCCGATGTAATCATTGGTTTTTGCGGATCATTCGGTACCGAGTTTTTATTACAAATGATATGCGCCCTTGCCAACGCATCACAGGCCATAGCACCGGTGATTTTCCAACCACGCAAATCAAGTAATAACAAATGGCTGTCTGTCCCACCAGACACCAAATTAATACCACGAGAACGCAACACTGTTTCCAACACTTTGGCATGACGTACCACTTTTTCGGCATACTCTTTAAATGACGGTTGCAATACTTCACCAAAAGCCACCGCTTTAGCCGCAATAATATGCATCAGCGGCCCCCCTTGAAGTCCCGGGAAAATTGCGGAATTAATTTTTTTGGCCAACGTTTCATCATTGGTTAAAATCATACCACCTCTAGGACCTCGCAATGTTTTATGTGTCGTGGTTGTTACGACATCGGCATAATCAAGCGGATTGGGGTAAGCACCACCGGCAACAAGACCGGCAAAGTGAGCCATATCCACCATTAAATAAGCCCCAACCGAATCGGCAATTTCACGAAACTTTTTAAAATCAATGATACGGGCATACGCCGACCCACCGGCGATAATGAGTTTAGGATTGTGTTCCTTGGCAATACGGGCAACTTCTTCATAATCAATTAACCCATTATCATCCACACCATAAGAAACAGCATTATAATATTTACCCGAAGAAGAAACCTTACATCCGTGAGTCAAATGACCACCGGCATCTAAACTCATGCCTAAAAGTGTATCGCCTGGTTGCAACAATGCCATATAAACAGCTGCGTTTGCTTGACTGCCAGAGTGTGGTTGAACATTGGCAAATCC
>JAEIGA010011023.1_pt1 | contig 13716 bp, 27 predicted proteins | sample 9270691 | NCBI WGS metagenome assembly JAEIGA01 (sample SAMN17057246, study PRJNA624740) | gut metagenome | biome: biome; isolation source: fecal sample | host: Bos grunniens | place: China: Xizang | collected 2019
GGAGCAGGCAATAGTCGCCCAGACCATCCAGGCCAGATACCTGGACGTGTACGTATTGCCGGACCTCGGCATAAAGGCGGGAAGCGTACAGATACAGTTCAACAACCCGGACCCGGAGGCATCGCTCAAAAAGGCCCAGCTAATCCAGGCCCTGGCGACCATCGACCCCGCCGACCCCGAATTTTTACTATCCGTTGAGGAGCTCGCGGAGATATGGGGCAAGCACCCGCAGGCGGGCGAGTATGAGGGGAGCAAGCTCCGCGACCAATTGGTCGACGGCATCATGCGCAGGATGGCCGAGGCGCAGAACAATGGCGGGGTGGTCGAATGACCCGCTCCCCGGTAAACCGCAGGGACCCGTCGGGCACCCGCAAGATAGAGAGGCAGACCACCGACAGGATGGGGGACCTAATCGACGCCTACACCGAGGCCATGACGAGGGTCGCGGTGGGCATCGACGAGGGGCAGTCGGTAGCGAGAGACACCGATGCCGTGGACCGCGATTATAAACTATTACGCCTCCGTGACGCGATGGAGGACGACCTGCAGGCGGTCACTAAGGAATGGATAGAGGGCACCGAGGAGGCCGCCGTAAAGAACACCGACAGGGTGCTCAAGAACCTGCATACCGACATCAAGCTCGGGAACGTACAGGTCCCGCGCGAGGAGGCCACCCTGCTCGCCATAGGCATAGAGACCAACGTCCGCACGGTCGCCGACGATTTGCTGAAAGACGTCGCACGCATCACGGCGGAGGGCTATCAGCAGGGCCTCGGGGCGGACGAGATCGCCCGCAGGATCCGCGACGACGGCGACACGGTAAAATGGAACGCCAAGAGGATGGTCCGCACCGAAACCATGCGGATATGCGACGTCGTAGCCAAGAACCGCTATGAGGCGGCGGGATGCGACGGATATTATAGCTTCCCGACGGAGGACGACCGCCTGTGCAGCCAATGCCTCGCACACGCCACGGGAGGCACCGGGACCAAGCTCAAGATATACGGCAGGGACGAACCGCTCGCATTACCATGGCACCCCAACTGCCGGTGCGCACGCATCCCGCACTTCGAGGGGATGGAGCTGACACTATGACATCGAAATGCTACTATAACCAGCCCGGAGCATTGAGCTCATACGAACCCACCGAGGACGGCGGGCTCATGATCCACGGGGTCGTCATCATGGCCGCAGGGTCATGGACGGACATGCACGGAATACATACGACATTCACGGAGGAGGTTCTCCAGCGCTGCGCGGCACAATGGGCCGACAACGCCGTGTGGACCAGGCACAGCGGCGGAGCTCCCAGGAGCGTGACCGAGAAAATAGGCGCCGTTGTAAATCCGTATTACGATCCAGAGCGGGCCGCGGTAATGGCGGACGTTTACCTGCACAACAAGACCGAGACGAGCGCCGGAGCATCGGCCCTGGTCCAATTGGACAAGGCCGGCGGAGGCATCAAGGACGTCTCGGCGGAGACGCTGGTGGAGCTATCCCCGGACGGCACCGTGATGGATGTTACGTTCACGGGCCTCGCCCTCGTAGAGGACGGGGCCTGCGAAGTATGCAAGCTTCCCGCATACGGGAAGCAGCAGGTGGAAAGAATGACCGACACAGAGGACACCAAGGACCCCGTCGACTTCGAGGACAAGGACGGCGCCGCCGACCCCGCACAGGGAGAGGAGGAGCAGACCGAGACCGAGACCAAGACGGAGGCAGGCAGCGACCTGCAGGACATGCTCGTCGGATTCATTGAGGGCCTCATACCCGACACCAAGGGGATCATAGACGAGATCCTGGCGGCAGAGGGCGAGGAGAGGACACGCGCCCTTGGCAAGCTTGAGGGTTGCATGTCCGCGTGGGGATTCGACCCCGCGCAGGCGTTCGGTAAGCTTCTCGACGAGAAGCTGGCCGAGTTCGGAAAGGCCCTCGGGGAGAAGATAGACGCAGCCACGCAGGCCAATGCAGACTTCGCGGCACCCAGCGGACTAAAAGGACGCATGGGCGCAGACAAGCCGGTGCAGGAGACCCCTCGCTCCTACACATTCGCTACTAAGAACAGGGGCTTCGACAGAACGCCGCTGTTTTGAGGGGAACCCATAGGAAAGGCATTAACATGGCAGGAATAACAGCATATCCCGCAGTAGAGGCGACCGTCCAGGGCGCCTTTGGACCGGATCAGAGCTTCGAGGCCGCCGCGAACATCCTCGCGGGACAGGTAGTCAAGCTCAACAGCAGCGGAAAGATCGAGGTCGCAACGACCCCGGCCACGGACAAGATCATCGGCGTCGCACTGTACGACATCCCCAGCGGATCGCTCGGCGCAGTAAGACTCGGAGGCGTGACCGTCTGCGCCAACGCAGACGCAAGCACCGCCATAACGGCAGGCGCAGCGGTCTCCGCAGGAACGCTCGGAGGAGTCGTCGCAACATCAACCGGCACCATCCTCGGAATTGCACTTGAACCCATCGCAGGCGGAGCGACCGGCAAGGTCCTCGTGTCCATCGGCTACAATTCCACCGCATGAGGGGATAACATGGAGACAGGAAAATACGTAAGCAAGACCTCCGACTTCGCAGCCAACGCGGTCCCCGGAGTCGCACAGTACAGCAAGGCAGCACCCAGCACCCTGCTCAAGGCCATCATGTCCGTCGACGACGGCAACCTCGACTTTTCAGCCGAGCAGACCAAGCGCATCGTCGACATGATGCCCGAGCGCATGGTCGGAATGAAAGCCAACACCAAGGGAGCGCTCGAGTTCGGCGTCTACAAGATGGCCGACTTCCTCTCCCCGACCGGCCCCGCAGGTTCATCCATCAAGGGAAGCGGAATTGTCGACATCCTGGTGGCCGACACCATCATGGAGGGCGCCATGCCCTACACCAGCGCAAGGAACGTCCTCGAGACATGGAGGGTCAACACCAGCGCAACCCAGGTCCCGTTCTTCACGGCACGCAAGGGAGCCAAGGCAGTCGCACCCAACGCAGACGCCGAGGACATCGCGCAGAGCATCGGAAAGAAGCTCGCCCAGGTAAGGGACTACAAGCTCATGTGCACGCTCGACAAGGGCCTGCTCGCCGACGCATCAATTGACATCAAGGCCGCAGCCATCAAGGAGATGGGCGCCTCGATGGAGATCACGCTCGACCAGGAGGCAGTGACCAACTGCATAACCAACGCATACGGCACCGCAGTATCGGTCGCAGCCGCGGACGCGCTCAAGGGACTCAACCAGGCCCGCGGGCAGATCGGAAAGAACGGCTTCCGCGCAACCGGCGCCCTTATCGCGCCCATGTTCGAGGCATACGCGCTCAACAGCATGGCGGTCCCCGCGTACAACGACAGGGCACAGGGAGTCGGCGAGAACGGCAGTCTCATCCGCTTCGCGGGCCTGGAGCTCGGCGCAGACGGATCCACCGGCCTCGATTGGGGCACCGCCACCAATGTCGGAGCAGTCGTGGTCGACAAGACGCACGCGGCCCACATCATCATCCGCGAGGACATGACCCTGGCCGAGTTCGACAACATCACGAAGTACGCCCTCCAGCCCACCGTCGTGAGCAGGTTCTGCGTCGCGGAGCCCATCGACGACAACAAGGCGACGATCAACAACAAGGGCGCAACCGTAAAGGTCGTCAACAGCTAAGCACACGAACACCCAGCCCGGGGGGATGCCCGGGCACACTTCCGTCCATGATCCTAAACACGCACACCAATGCCAAGGTCCTAATGAGGACCTATAAGACCCTCCTCCGGGAGGCGGAGATAAACCGCGACCGCGTAGGCGCAGAGGCCGAGTGGCTGGACATCCCCGAGACCGTAGGAACGGGGAAGTACGACAACCAGGCACGCGGATGGATGGACAACCCGGACCATAACGGCGCGATGCAGAGATACACCCCGCTGGACGGGCCCGGACACAAGGGGATGGAGCCGTGACCACCGCAGAGGACGTCCGCATTATATGCGGCCTTTCGGCCGACGTAGTAAGCGACGCGGTGCTGGAGCAGGCGGTCGTATTGGCGGAGGAATGGTGCCAGGCGAGAGCCCGCGCATATTCCACCAGCGCACCCAAGGCGGCCGTCGTTTCGATGGCCCTTTACTATTTACGGGCACACCTTGACCTGGCGGGCATCAAGCCCAGCAGCATAAGCATGCCGGATTTATCCATGAGTACCGACTTCAGAAGCGCCTCCGAGCTTTTGAAAGCGGACGCCATAGAGGCGATCAAGGCGCAGGCGTTCTCCCGGGGATCGGCGGTCCGCCACATCCGCAGCGGGAGGGTCTCCAAATGGTAAGCCGGCTGGCCGAGATATGGACGCACAACATGCGCCAGGTCTGCACCCTGCACAGATATGCGGGAGCGGACCCGACAGGTCAGCCCATATACGGCGACGGGGTAGAGTACCCCTGCCGCCTCGCCATCCGCACGGAGCGGACCATAAGCCAGGACGGCGATTATATCACGAACAGCACGGTGCAGGTGGTCCTCCCGGCCGACTGCCCGGTGCAGGCATACGACAGCATAGACCTCCCCGCAGACTATCAGCAGGGCGCGATAATCCGCGAGGTAATCACGGGCACGGACCAGTGGGGCGAGGTCACGCACAAGGCGGTGCGGATCGCATGAGGACCATAAGCGCAGGAGACATAAGCCCGAGGGAGGCCCGCGAGAGGATCCGCAGGATGCTCCAGGGACGCAGGGGCAGGGTGGCACAATTATGCCGGAAGCATGGCGCCATCATCGAGGCCAAGGCCGCGGCCATCACGCCCGTCGATACGGGATTTTTACGCAGGGCCAACAAGGCCACCGTCGAGGACGACGGGGACGCCATCGTGCTCACGGTCGAAAACCGCATGAAATACGCGATTTACCAGCACAATTACCCGCACCATCACAGCCAGCCCAACGCCCGGGACCACTTCATAGCGCTCCCGTTCGCGGCGGAGCTCCCCGCATTGATTGACGATATAACCGATTCAGATATGGAGGCATTACAGTGAGCCAGGAATATACGCCCGTGGAATGGATCGACGAGACGCCGACCACCCAGGGCACGACGATAAACAAGGCCCGCCTCGATCAGATGCAGACCGCGCACCACTATGCGGACGGATTGAAAGAGGTCGACAGCATCCCGACGGAGGACCCCGGGGTCGGCTATCACATGGTCGTATATTGCACCGCGGACAGCACCATATACCGCTGGGACGGGACCCAATGGACCAAGGACGTGGACGACGAGACAGCGCAGGAGCTCGCGGACCATGAGGCGGACCACGACAACCCGCACCAAGTGACCAAGGCGCAGGTCGGGCTCGGATCCGTCGACAACACAAGCGACGCCGACAAGCCCATAAGCACCGCCACGGCGGCGGCCCTGGCCACGAAGCAGGCCCTCGCATTTATCCACGATCAGACGACCCCGGAGGCCGTCTGGAACATCACACATAACAGGAACCACCTGGTCCAGGTCCAGGTCCAGGACACCGCCGGGACCATCATTATAGGCAGGATAACCCAGCCGACATTAAACACCGTTACGATAGAGTTCAACGCACCGACGGCAGGACAGGCAATAATAGAGTGAGGCGCATAAAATGGCAAAAATCGACTATGTGGTGGACATCGACCTCAACGATAACCACCTTTTGAACGCAGTAATCCAGACAGTAAACGCCCTCCCGGCATCGGGCGTCGTCGGAAAGGTAATCTATTACACGACCGACAACACGCTGAGATATTGGGACGGCACCCAATGGCAGGTCCTTGCCACGGGCGGGATCGTACCGCTTCCGAGCACGGCCACGCCCGCCATGGACGGCACCGCCTCCGCAGGATCCTCGGGAGCATGGGCGAGAGGGGACCACGTCCACCCAACCGACACCACCAGGGAAGCGGTCGCCAACAAGGACGCGGCCAACGGTTACGCAGGGCTGGACGCCAACGCCAAGGTCCCATACACCAAGCTCCCGACAGGCAACACCGCGAACACGGTCCCGCTCATCAAGGGCACCATAGGCGCAGGCGAGGTCCTCAAGTATTCAAGCAGCGACGGCGGATTTATCGCCGCAAGCATCGCGGCGGTGCTGACCTATAAGGGGTCATGCACATACGCGCAGCTCCCCAGCACGGGCCAGCAGGTCGGGGACGTTTGGAACGTAACGGACGCCCACGGGACGACCCCGGCGGGCACCAATTACGCCTGGAACGGCACCGCATGGGACCCGCTCGGAGGAGACGTCGATTTATCCAACTATGTGACCAACGACGCCCTCTCGACCGCCCTCGGCAACTATGCGCCCAAGAGCCACGCCTCCAGCGCCACGACATACGGAGCGGCTTCTGCTTCCAATTACGGGCACGCCAAGGCATCCTCGGCAACGCCCGCGATGGACGGGACCGCATCGGCAGGGACCGACAACGGGCTCTTCGCACGCGGGGACCACGTACACCCGACGGACACCTCGAGGGCAGCAGCATCCGCGCTGACCACCCACACCGGCAACGGAGATATACACGTCACAGCATCGCAAAAGACGGTCTGGGATGCCAAGGCCGCCCCGTTGCGGCAGACGATCACGGGAACCGGGACGACAACCTCGTTCTCCGTATCGCATAGCTTCGGCAACTATCCCGTGGTGCAGGTGTTCGACAAGAGCTCCGGTGCCCAAGTAATGCCCAACATTACGGCGACCACGACCTCCGTCTCGATAACATTCAACACGGCACCGGCGAGCGGGAAAGCATACGAAGTCGTACTGATTGGATAAGGGGGCACCGACATGCCGGAGATATTGAACAGCGTGACCGTGGACGGGACCGTAACAGCGGACGGATTCGTCGGCCCGCTGGACGGCACCGCAGCCAAGGCCAAGGGCCTGCTCTACCTCGAGCCGACGGTCACGACCGCAGGGGTCCTGTGGTCGGCGACATCGGCGGACGTGACCGCATACTATGACGGATTGACGGTGGCAGTAAAATGCCCGGAGACCACCGCAAGCGGGCTCCAGCTCAAGATTAACTCGCTGGATCCGGCAACGATCGTCTTCAACGCCACGTCCGCGATCAGCACAAGATACTCGGCCAACGCGGTCATTATCGCCACGTATAAGACGGTAAACGGCGTGCACTATTGGTCCTTGATGGACTACGATGCGAACACCGACACCAAGGTCCGCCAATATCAGACGACCAGCGATATAGACTATCCTGTCCTCACAAGGTACAACACCACGGACAGGGCGGGGACGTATGAAGCGACATACGCAAGGTTCACGCCATCGGTCACTATCAACACCTCCACGGGAGAGGTCACGGCGCCGTCGTTTGCAGGCAACCTCACGGGAACCGCATCGAGAGCGACCGCCGACGCGAGCGGGAACACGATCACGACGACATACGCGACCAAGAGCGAGGTCCCTAAGATCACAATCTCCGACCAGGCGCCCTCGGGAGGATCCGACGGCGATATATGGATTCAATATTGAGGCGTAAATATGGCATCGGAGGGGGATTGGGGGTTCGAGTACGAAAGCAGCACGGCCGTCATTATAACGGGGTATTCGGGCGCAGGCGGGGCCGTAACGATACCGAGCACGCTCGCAGGGCGCACAGTAGTAAGCATAGGAGAGGATGCTATGTCTTATAACGAAGATATAACCTCTGTAACAATCCCAGACACTGTGGTGTATATCGGAATGTATGCTTTCGCAGGATGCACATCAATGGAGTCGGTGTCGTTCGGAAATTCGATAGAGACAATAGACGAAAGTGGCTTTGAGGGGTGTACGGCATTAACATCCGTGACGCTTCCCGATTCGCTGACAACACTAAGCGCATTTTGTTTTTATGGGTGTAGTTCCCTTGAAAGTATCGTAATTGATGAAGCGGTGGATTATATCGGGGACTATGCGCTTCGTTCATGCGGTGCATTACAAAGCATTACGTTAAAAGGCCCCGAACCGGGGTATATAGGGGAATTATCGTTCGATTTATCCCCAGACGGAATGACCCAAGTGACCGCAACAGTATATAGTCTAAACAATTGGGCTTCATCGGTACTTGATAACTATAAAGACAATCTCGCAACAATTCTCCTATATGAACCATACGTCCCGCCGGTTACAGTTGCAACCACAAACGTCAAGGTCAACGGCACCTGGACGAAAGGGTCCATATATGTAAAAGTAAACGGCGCCTGGGTAGAGAGCAAGAAGATTTTTATTAAAAACAACGGGACCTGGGTGGAGGCGAAATAAAGAACCGTCGCCCGGGATCGGAGAGACGACAAAAAAAGCAGAGGTAGAAGCATGAGGAGATACACAGCAACGCAGGACGAGCTCCGCGAGTACATAGGGCTCGCGCAGGAAATCGAGAGAGCCAAGGAGCGCCTCGACACCGCGCTCATGACGGTCGAGGAGCTCCGGCAGGCAGTCGCATCCGCAGAGGGGCGGCTCGCCGAATGGGACCAGGCCCACGGCGAGGACATCCCCGACGCATAAACCCCAACCATCGCCGGGATCCTCCCCACCTCCGAGGGTCCCGGCGGCCTATTTTTCATTGAAGCACCGCACAACGATGCTGGCTGTATCGCATCCCGTAGATAGGTATTTATATGAGTAATACGGTGTAATACACAAGAGAAAAACGGAGGCAACAAAACATGACCACCAACACCGAAAACATGGAGAAAATGAACGCACTGATTGAGCGCCTGGACGCGGCTTTTAAAGCCACCTACATGCACGACACGATCAAGGCAACGCCCCTCATGCTCGCAAGGGATGCAGCCATAAAGGCACGCGCAGCAGCGAGGGCCGGAGACAACGACCTCTGCGGGCGCTTCCTGGAGACCGCCCGCGCCTACATGCAGGAGGCGAGGGCATGAACGCACCCCGCACCATGCCGGACATGGAGCACCGCTTCGGCGCCTTTGCCGACGTAGGACCCGACGCAGAGACATCCGCATACTTCGCCACCGCAGCGGAGGCGGAGGCATACGCCCGCGAGCTTTGGGCCGGACTGACCGAGGAGGAGCGCAGGGCGGTGGACATTTACGCGGGAGAGATCAACCTCCACGAAGCGACCCACGGACCCCTCGCAGGCCGCCTCGTATGGGACACCGTAACGGTCACATACGACGCCAAGGACGAGGCCCGCAGGGCGATCCTGGCGGAGCTCGAGGACGAGGAGGCGGAGGCATGAGCCGCACATATACCGAGGACGAGCTCCACGGATTCATGGGGATATGCACCGCCAAGGACAGGGTCGGCAGGATCGCCGACGACTGCGCCCGCGCAGAAACCGACATACGCTGGTCGCGCGGATTCATCGAGGACAAGGACACCCGCGACAGGATGAAAAGACTCGCCGACAGGATCCTCATGCTCGAGAGGGAGGCGGGGCTCATTTACGCAGAGCTAGACAACCTCCGCAGGGAGGTGCAGGCATGAGATACGCGGTCCGCTATTCATACGTCGACCCGGACACGGGAAAGGCCCGCAGGGACACCATGGGCGCCTTTGAGAGCATCGGAGCGGCCGAGCTAATCAAGGACACCACCGAGGCGATGCTCGCCCTCGTAACGCACGCCTGGAGCGTATGGATCGAGGAGGCGGTCGCATGAGCGCCGGGCAGGATCATGCGGACAAGGCGCACCCGTTCGCCTCGATCAGACAGGACGGCAAGACGATGGAGACGGCGGTGTATTTCGCCACGCCGCAGGAGGCCATAGAGCACGCCAAGGCCGCCTGGGCGGAGTACATCGCGAAGACGCCCCGCAGCGCACGCAGGACGGACATATATGCGGGGAAGATCCACGGGCGCAGCATCGTGGGCGAGGACGGCTCCACGGTGTACGATTGGGACGAGATACACGTCCTGTGGGACCCGAAGCTCGGCGACGGGGCGCCCGAGTACATCCCGGCGGAGACGACCGTGACCACCAGGGTGGCGAGGCAGGGCAACTCCCTGGTCGTATCAATCACGGACCAGGCACGCCTCCTCGGGCTTCAGCGCGGCGACGCAGTAGAGGTCACGATTAGGAGGGCGAAACAGAATTAAGCAAGGTTTCGGGCTCCCCGCAACATGCCCAAGCGGGGAGCCCTTGGAGGGATCGGAGTCGGGCCTCGCGCGTAGGACCGAGCGAAAACGACCCGACGATATAACCCAACACGCAACTCTTTATAAAGATTGGTTCGAAAAAATACACGCCTGTGTTTTTTTGTTTTTTTATTTTTTTTACGGAGGGAGAGAACACGACAGAGAGGATAGGCGACGCCATGGCAGAGATAGAAAAGTATTGTCAATGGCTCGAGAGACGCAACAGGAAAGCAGACACGATAACAGCATACCGCAAGATACTGCGGTGCGTATTGACATGGCTCCGGGACAACGGCCGGGAGTATCTTCCCGAGAGGATCGGAGAGGACGACATCATAGCCCTGCTAAATGGGTATGAAGTGACCGAGACCACGATAAAGCATTACATAGGGATCCTTTCGACATTCCTAAAAAGATACGACAACCCGATAATCGACGAAATGGGCCTCCTTTGGAACGAGCAGTCGCATCCTAATGTCAAATGGATGGAGCCGGACGAGTTCGAGCGCCTATTAGACGCAGCGGAGGACCCAACGGACCGCATGATAATGCTGCTGATGGCATACGCAGGGCTCCGCAGGAGCGAGGCGGCGGGACTGCGTATCTCCGACATATTCAGCGACCGCCTCACGATCACGGGCAAGGGGCACGGCAAGGGCAAGACGAGGATAGTCCCGCTGAGCCGGAAGCTCGCCGCGGAGATCGACATATACATGGCGAGGAGGCAGGAGATACTCGGAGGCATCGAGGACCCGCATTTATTGGTCGCACCGAGACAGAAAGGGTGGGTGGAGCTCACGCCGCTGTATATTTGGCGCAGGATCCGCACCCTTTGCGAGAGGACCGGGGTCGACGTATCGCCCCACAGCTTCCGCCGGTATTTCGCAACGCAGATATACGCGAGGATGCCGGACAAGGATATACACGTATTGCAGCAGCTCCTGGGACATTCGAGCCCGGAGACGACGGCCAGATACCTGCGGACGGATCGCAAGGCCATGTGCCAGGCCGTCGAAAGGTTATAAATATGAAAATATCGTTTAGAGCAATAGGACCGAGCAAGACGAGAGTGAAAGTTAATCAGACTTTCCGTTCGAGCGCCCTCGGTCCCGAGGGAAAAACATGCCAAAAAAAATAGAGAAATCGGAAGTCTGCGGAGCCCTGCTGACATGGGGCGCCGACAGCTACTGCGCGACGGACGTCGAGTCCGGGGGCTCATCGAGAATATCATATAGACAGTTCCGCGACGCCATGATGGCGGCGGATTTGATCGTGAGCGAGCCCACCATTAAGAGTAAATGGAGGATGCTCGCCTCCGCCGGGATCATCGCAGCGGACGCGGAGAGGACCGTCATTTATTGGGATTCGCTCAAGACATCCTGCCGCCCGGAGCTCGTCGCAAGCATCGAGAGATACTTCAACCACGAAAAAAACAAAAACAAAAAAACACACACCGAGGGGGCCGTCGCATGAGCAACGACGTCATAGTATCGGTCCTCCTGCCCGCCAAGCTTTACGAAGCGGTCCTCACGGAGGCCAACGCCGCCAACGTATCGACATCGGAATGGATCAAGCACCTCATTATAGAGGCCCTCGCCCGCAGGGGGGTGCAGCTATGACCGTCCACGAACGCATAGCCACCGCCATGCAGGTCATAGCGGAAGTCGATTTTAACAAGAGCGGCAAGGTCACGGGCGGAGCAACCTATAACTTCATCCCGATAGGCCAGATTCTGCAGGCGGTCCGCAAGGCCCACGCCAAGGCCGGACTGTTCCTCACGATGGGCCCGCTCGAGTACGACGACGCGCACGGAGAGGGGATTTTTAACAGCGGAGACCGCTGGACCAAGGCCCGCGGGCACTGCGAGGTCAGCATAAACGGCGCCGACGGGGACAGCGTATCATTTACGGTGCCTTTCAACGTACAGGACAACAGCGACAAGCTCGACAACAAGATTTTAACGAACATCGAGAGGCAGGCATACCGCCTCCTGTACGCCATCGACGAGGGCGACGCGACCGACCCCGAGACCGAGTGGCACGAAGATGCGGTGCCCATCAACAAGGCGCCGAAAGAGACGACCACGGTCCGCGCACCCCGCAAGCAGGTGGATATATCCGAGGATCCGTTCTTCGGCAAGGGCAAGGTGGTGCAGCTATGACCGCAGCACACACCGACATGGAGATAGACGGGGACCGCCTCGTAATTGACGGGGAGGTCCGCATAGAGGTCCCGCTGGACGCGGACACCGCCCTGGACCTCGCCGGGCACCTTTTGGACTTCGCCATATCGGAGCTCCGCGACGACGCCCGCCTGGCGCAGATCAAGGCCCACGAAGCGGAGCAGAGGGCGGACGCCCTCCAGGCCCAGCTCGACAAATTGACGGATGGTGGTTTTTGATGGCCTGCCACAGCACGGACGCGGGGTGCCCGTTCACAGCGGAGGGCACACCCATGGACTGCAGGTCATGCCCCTACTCGGACGGGGAGGCGGACGAATGACCTCCCTCGAAGTATGTCCGGGATGCGGGGGCACATTCCGCGTCTATGAGGACCCCGAGGACGGGACAGTATCGGGCACATGCCCGCAGTGCAGGAAGTATCACTGCTGGAGCATCCGCAGGGCCGAGGAGCCCGAGCCCGAGCCGGCACCGTATGTGCCCGTACCCGCCCCGGTGGATCCTTTCGAGACGATGGAGCCCGACACGCTGATATACATCAAGGACGCGAGCACCCGCCCGGAGCAGATCGCCGAGGTCCGCAGCTACATCCTGGCACACGGAGGCATCCAGGCCGAGGGCACCAACGCGCCCAGGGACCGCCATTATATCCACACCGCCGGGAGGATGCGCACCAGGGATTTTAACCGCTTCCTGGACGGGATCGGGCTCCAGGCCATCGGCTGGACCTGGCCCGCGGGACCGCAGGAGTTCAAGAGGAGGGTGGCCGAATGACCGAGGACCTCGCCGAGATCGTATATAACACCGTTCAGACATTCCCGAAAGGGTCGCCGATCATCGCCGACGATATACGCTTCGCGGCGACGGTCGACGGGCACGACATGCGCCCGTACAACAACCACGAAATAGCCCGCGAGCTCGCCAAGTGGTGCCATCCCGCGTATGGCCCGTATGGGCGCAAGGACCGCCGCTCGTTCTTCCGCATCGAGGGGGTGGCATGATGCTCAACAAATGGGCGCAGTTCTATGCGGACCGCTACATAATGGAAAACGCCGAGTTCACGACCGAGGACCTCCACAGTTACCTCCGCAAGGTAACGCCGAGACAGGCACCGAGCAGGGGCACCGTCGGCCACTATCTCAAGACCCACCCGCTCCTGGCACATCCCGAGGGCGGGGACTCCTGCGAATGGATCCGCCTGGACATGCCGGACGGGATCGGGGACCTCCTCCGCGCGATATGGGCGGAGGGAGCAGTGCCCATGCAGGAGCTCCGCAGGGAGTACGGCGAGGCGGTGGACAAGGCCGTCCGCGCCGGCATGATCCTCCGCGCCGAGGAGTACGGCCGCGTCGACTACATCCTCACGCGCAGGGGCATGGCATACGCCAAGGGGGTGCAGGCATGAGGGACCCCGAGGAGAACGAGGAGA
>JAEIGA010011024.1_pt1 | contig 13715 bp, 15 predicted proteins | sample 9270691 | NCBI WGS metagenome assembly JAEIGA01 (sample SAMN17057246, study PRJNA624740) | gut metagenome | biome: biome; isolation source: fecal sample | host: Bos grunniens | place: China: Xizang | collected 2019
ACAAAATTAGGCAGAAAAACTCCCCATACCCCAAAACACAAACAAATGTTCGCAATACAACAGCCCGACCCAAAACACGTACAGCCGTACGCTGCTCTGGACGGTGCCGCTCCATAAAACCCGAAAGCCCCCGGGAGAGGTCCGGGGGCTTTCGGAGAATGGGGGTATGTGCTCGTGCACTAGCTCACAGTTACGGCCACCTGCGCGCTGTACGTGCCGGCACCGTCGCCGGTCTTCGTGAACGATGCGGTAACGGTGCACGTGCCGGCCGCTACGCCGGTAATGGTCCCGCTCGAAACAGTTGCAACGTCGGTGTCGCTGGACTCCCACGTAACAGTCTCTCCCGCGGGGATCGTCGTTGCGCTAACCGCTGCGGTATGGCCTGCACCCGCTGCGGCCGTTACGGCGACGCTCGACTTGTTGAGCGTAATCGAGGGACCGAGAACGATCGTTTCAGAATCGGTGACAGTCGGGTTCTCGGTGGACTTCGCGCGGACGACGATCTGAGTGAACGCGCAATTTTCCGAAATGTGCAGGTAGCCCATACGGTCGATGTACGTACCGGTATCGGGCAGGACTTCGACGGTAGCACCGGATGCCGTGTCAACGCCGGTAATCACATAGTAAGCATTTGCATCGGTCGAACCATCGCTATACGTGACGGTCGCACCGCATGCGATAACATCGCCGGGCTGGAAGAAATTCGAGCCGACGGAGGCCGAAACGCTGGAAACGGTCTTGGAAGCAGGAACCACGATGTTATCTCCCGAGGTCGAGAATCGAAGCGCGTTCTTGACGGTCGATGCGCTGATGATCTGCCAGATATGATAGAAGTAATTCCAGCTCAGAGAAGCAGGATTGAAGATGGAGGCGGTCCGGCGCTTCGTGTCGTAAACCCGGTAGAACTTCGAGTCCACGAGCATCGCCTGCGTACCTTCGAGGCCCGTGGGCCACTCGTCGAGGATCACGACGCGATCGGCGAGCCATTCGGCTTTGTCCATATGGAAAGCGTTCGCTAGAACCTCGACGTCGAGGAACGAACTCACCTTGGCGGTCGTGAGCAAGACGAGCTCGGTGGAGAACGCGTCGGCGTGCGAGGCATTGAACTGGTTCTTATAGAAGCCTTTCATCGTGAGGTACATCTCGCGAATGTAACGCGTGAGCTCCTTACCGGCCGATGCCGGATCCACTGCCGTTGCAATGTCTGTCACCTGGTAGTTTGCAAACCCGCCGGCGCGCTGCTGGTATGAAGTGAGAAGATCACGCATGATGAGGTATTCGTCCCACTCTGCCGATTGCTGGGGAACTACCATCAGGGAATTGACGTATGCGGCGAGTTGTCCATCGTTGATGAACGCTTCTTCAAGAAGGTCCGAGTTCACCGTGAAGGGGTACTTGTCACGACGGTTGACCTTATGATAGTTCACGAGGACTTCGGGCTCGTGCTTCGAGAAAACGTCGGTCGAGTTCGGATCATACGCCTCGGCCTCGATGAGCTGCGCGTCGAGTTCCTGGACGATGCCGCCGAACTCCATGCCGCCGGACTTGAGCGGGCGGAGCCGGTTCTCGAATACCATGTTCTTGTCCATGACCACGAGGCCGATCTTGTTGATCAGCACGTTTTGGAATTCGTTCCAAAGCGGGTCGTATTCGGTCAGCCTTTTCAGGGTGGCGGCAATGTTCGCCTTGGTCACGACGGGAACGCGCGATTGGTAATCAAGAGACGCGTTCGCGCGTACCGTGTTGATTACGTCGATGTTAGATGCATCGAGTCGGGCCATCTTCATCACTCCTAATCTTTGATTAGCTTGTTAACGTCTTTGTCTTCCTCGGTCACTTCCGGGGTTTCCTCCTCGGGCTCTTCGGCCTTGGCCGTCTGGGCCATGATGAGCTTGTAATTATCGGCTTGCGTCCGTTGCAGTTCCGCGTTCGCTTTCGCAAGGTCGGTTTCGAGTTCGGTTATACGGGCCGTTGCGCCGGCGCTTAGGTTGTTGATGCCGCTTATGAAATCGTCTCGGCCGTCGAATTCGACACCATCAATCATGCCCATCAGTTCGTCGAAATCCATAATTCGTCCTCTCGTTGTCGGCGCGTCCCGTCTCGTGTTGGAGAAGGACGCGCCCGGGTTGTTGCGACCGTTCCGCGATCTCTGCTGAAAGTCCCATGCTGGGGACCTCACCCCGGGGGCCTTTCGGCCCTGCAAGCCGGCTGTGTGATACTCGCAGATTACACGGGGGCACGCAATGCCAATTATCTACATTAGTCCCCGGTTGTCAATGTTCAAAAGCTGTTCGATTGTGTTGGCCGTCGTGGTGATCGGCTTCGTCGCGCCTTGGTTGAGCGTGCTCCAGATCTCGTTGAGGACCCCGAGTTGCGCGGCCTTTCCGAGACCTTCCGCGCCGGTGCGCACGTCTTCGGCAATGTCTCCCATTTCCCCGTAGCCCTTGACTTCTCCCAGCGTGGTCTTTTCCCCGGCGCGCGTCTCCACGGGCGTCTCCTTCGCGGTTTCATCGCCGATGAGGCCACGCCAGAATGCCGTGGCGCTTTCCCCGGTGTAACGTGGAACGTTCTCCATGTTCATGCCGAGACCTTGAGCAATATCGCTCACCGTGTTGAGCGCCCCCGCGTAAAGTTCCGAGGCCCCGCTCATGATATCGCCGGCCTGGCCGGCGCGCGCAATCGCCGTGCCCATGGAAGATGACCCGAGAACGTCGCCAAGACCCGTTGCCGCCTGTTGTATCGGCTGGACAATATCGCCTAGTTGACTGTTGAACGTGTCGATTTCATCTTGAGAAATTTCCCAACCGAAAGCCATGATTACCACTTCCCTATCATCTCTTCGCCGTCAACGCTTATCACCTTTTCGTAATGCCGGCGGGCCATTCGAGGAAGGCCCGCGTTTGCACAACATTTAGTATAGTCGAAATCATACCCGCTTCCCAACACCTTCGAGGTTTCGGATAGCGCTATACCTACACACGTGCCGGCGGGATACATGTACGGCACGCCTTGCCAGTCGACGAGCTCCAAGGGCGCGTGTAGGGTCTCGCCCCATTTCGGTATAGTCCGCGCTTTCGTTCCGGAGATCGCGCCGACGTACTCGACTTCATAGCCAAGGGCTCGAATCGTGGCGCGCGAGAAGCTAGAGCCGGCGTCGAGCTCGTAGGCCATAACCGAACGCGTCGAGGCGACGGGCACGCCGGCCGATGCGGTATGGACCTCTCCCGACTGGTCGACGTATGCATAACGCTTGTTCGCGACCGCGCAGTATTTGACCGGCGTACAATCAAGCTCGTATTCACCGAGGCCGTCGAACTGCAAACGGTCGACATGTCGCGAACGTATGCAGACCTCCATTCCCCGGCGGATCACGTTATGAAGCTCGTCGAGCGCAGAGATAGCATCATCGAGTCCGTATTGACCGCAAAGCTCGAAGGCTAAAGAGTCCGTGTCTCCGTTTATGTAGCGCTTCGCCACTCCATAGCCATCTAATAGCAACATTGCTATGCATTGCTGCAACCGGGAAAATGCCGCTATCCTCAACCCGAATTGATACCATGCTTTAGGCTTCTTGGGCATGTTCGAAAAACCGCTATCGCCGGAATAGTCGAATGTGTTTTCCGTTTCGTAATACGAAATCTCCTGTTTGAATTCGTTGGTTGCGAACATGCCATATAAAGAATTGACGTCTGCCTTTACCAGACCGTAGTAGTCTTTAGCGCCTTGCCCCTCTGGATCCGACGAGATCTCATCGTATGCAACCGCCGGCATCCATTCGGGACGCTCTATCTTTTCGCCCTTGAGCATCCTCTTAACTATGTTCTTGCGTTCTATCATCGCCGAAACGCAGGCGTGTACATGGTCGGGAACGCGCTTGAAAGTTGCGCTTGCGCTCATCTCGCAAACCTCGAAGGCATCCCATTCATATACTTGCGAATGCACCCATGCGTTTATCTCGTTGAGGGAGATCACGCATATGTCAGCGCTTACGAGCTTTCCGAATGCATAACGGCCCATGACGCAGTAGTTGGCATACCCGGCCGCGTTTATCCGGTTGAATTCCCTGTTCGACGCTTCATCGTCGAAATCATCGAAGCGCGTTTCGTAATCTTTGAACAAACCCGACCCATGGAGCCCTATGCCGTCGCGCTCGAATATGCTCCCCTTTTTCAATCGCAGATTCGTGAACTTCACGCGCGCGTTGAACGCGTAGGCAAAGGGCCGTTCCCAATTTTCAAGGACCTTTTCCACCGGTATTGCACAGATTGTGGAGAACACGAACGCGGCCCGGTCCGCACCTTGGACGATCTCGAAAGCCCGCGGGTAAAGATGCGTCAGCATGTGCGATGGGTGCATGCTACGCGCGTCTAGCTTCAAGCAGTTCTCGAAGGTGACGCCGGCGCATTCGCTCGATGTGAATGTCCAACCGGCTGAGGTCGAGCGGATCATGAGATTGTAGTCCGCTTCGCTTTCCGGTAGCTCCTGCTTGCATGTGAGCAAAAACTCCCCGTATAGGCTTATCTTCCTATTCCTCCATGGCTTCTTGAGCTTCGAGGTAATGCCGCGGCACTTCGATCTGACAACTGATGTTTTCGTTAGGATCCTCGAACCCAATTCGCCCGCTTTGGTCTCGGGATTGAGCCCTTGCCAGTATTTCAGCCAGTATAAAAGAGTTACAACATCGCCCTTGGCGTATGCTTCTTCCTCGGGTTCCAATATCGTCGCCGCGTGGCGTGCCCGGTTGTAATCCCAATTCCCGACTAGCTTTCCATGCCCGCATTGGGCGCCCATGCGAGCGAGCGACATTCCCGAAAACGTCAGCGTGTCCCAAAAGATGAGGCGTGCGCGCCCTTCCTCGCAAATGCTCACATTAAGCGGCTTTATAGAGCTTTTAAAACAGCATTCGATCTCATAGCCCGAGGCGCTTGCCAGCTCGATGTAGCCCATGAGGAAACGCAAATCATATGCGAGGTTGTGCACGGCGATAACGGGGCTGTACCCCTCGCGTTTCCCGTCGAGAACGATTCTTGCCAACATGCGCGGTATCTCGTCTTGCGTCCGCGCCATGCGCACACCCAGCGTCTCTAGATCGGCGCTCGAAAGTGGATCCCCGCCGGTATATGCCAGTTGAAACGACACCGGCAGCGATACAGGCTTTCCGGCTTTCGCGTTGACCGTCTCGGTATCGAGTGCCGCCACGACGCGGCACGGTAGGCGTCTTTTCATCATGCCACCACTAGCTCGTATATGGGGAACTGCTCGAAAAGCTGAACTTGCATCATATGCATGGAAATCGCGTTATTCACACGGTATGCGCCTTCTCCGCCGGGCGTCTTGTTCTTGCCGTCGATCTCGTATGCGGCTTTGAAATCCGCATATCCGAAATCGGGGTCGTTGGCGATGAACTCGTAAAGTTCGAGCGGATCCTCTACGCCGAAGAGCTTCACGAGGTAATCAAGCCTCGATGATGTGACGCCGATTCTCGGGTCCACTTTCACGCCGGCTTCGGAACCCACGCGGTTGACCCATGCCATAAACGCCGGGTCCTCGTCGACGAGCATATCGAATTCCCTTTGTCGTGTAAGCGCCCGGGCGGCGCTCACGTTCTCGGGCCCGATGCGCAAAGAAGGCGGCGGGGCCTCGGGTTCGAGCAAATCGGGCTCCGGTGCCTCGGGGATCCTCTCTGCTTCGGTCTCAATGCGCGCTTTCGATCGTTCGAGCTCGCGCCTGGACCTCTGCCATGATTTCGGCTTTTTCGGCTTCGGCCGGCGCTTCGGCAGCGCGCCCGTGAGCTTCGAAGTGACTTTTTGAAATGCCTTGTTAAATGCATCTATGAAACCGAACGCCATCATAATCTCCTAAAAGGCAAGGCCCGAACCTCAAGAGATTCGAGCCTACCAAAAACGGGCCGATCTTTTAAGAAAACAGGCGTTCTATTTGAAAAGCTGCAAGGAAGTGAACTTGTACTTCCCGTTACCCTGCTGCTTGACGGCCTTGAGGGGCAGCGCCGGCACCCACGGCGGATTCCCGACGATCCCGAAAAGCTGCTTCAAGCTGGTCTCGACGCCCAAGGACGTGCACGCGAAGGCTTCCTTTTCGGGAGTGATGAGCGTGATTCGGTTCTGCATCTTGTATTCTCCGGTGATCGAGTCGACGAACTCGACGGGCTGGATGGTCACGTCCTGGACCATGATGCATTCGTTGATATGGTCTTCGAGCGCCTCCGCGTTCGTGACGGCCTCGAACAAATCGAGGCGTTCCTCGCGCGTTTCGCTTTTCATCGAGGAATACATGCCGCCGATGGGGTTCGTCGCATCGATGCGCGATACTTCCTGTGGGCTTGCCGGAACGATTTCGTTAGCCATTCTAGTCTCCTTCTTCAATGTCGTATACTTCCGCGGTTTCCAAGAACTGCTTGATCGGCATGCGGTAGCGCGTCTTGAAATGCGTCACCGTCTCGATTGCGAACGTGGGATCGTGGTTCCTACGCACGTAGTTCTCCGCACTACGTACGTTGAGACGCTTCCCCTCGATCATGAAATTCACCGCCACGGCGCGCGCGCCCTGGATGATGTAGCCATGGGCCACCGTCCCATTCTGCGTGTGCTGGATGTGCGTTCGTGGCATTTCCTCACCCCCTTTCTTTACGGGATTGTACCATCGTCAAAAGTACAATGCAAGATGATTTTCTTTTTGTGCAAAGTGACGGTTTCTTTTGTACCTAGTTTTGCAGTACAATATAAATGTGGTTGTTGACCGTATGAAAGGGGAAAAGATGTTAGACGAAAAGCTCTTGAAAAGGGCAGTTGACAAGATCAACGAAGCATATGACGCTTTCGGCGTCGATGATGAATTGTTCGACCAGTACGAGGACCGTATCGAGTATTACGCAAAGAAGCTCGGCGTCTCTTATAACTGGCTTGAAGACAGCGCGACGCTCACGCGTGAATATGGTTGGGACCGGGATTAATTCAACCGGTGAAAAAAGAAAGGGGAGCAAAATGGCAAGCGATTTTTACCAGCGTTATGAACTTGAGGCGTACATCGGATCCGAAAATCTTAACGATTTCGATGTAGACGCAATTGAAGCAGAAGCAACAGAAATTGATTATGCATCCGGCAACCGGGTTTGGATTGACGATATTGACCTTGCGGAAATATGTGCGCGTCATGATATGACGAACAAGAAAGCGGCCGAGGTGGAAGATGAAATCTACGATGGTTATTTCGATATCAAAAAAATCGACTACAATCGCGAGTACACGTTCCATTTCGGGGTGGCAAAGATGACGAAAGACAAGCTCATCAGGAAAGCGGCCGAGATAACTAACATGCAGTGGTCTGTTTACAAGTCATATGAATCAATCATTGGCCCCTCCGACACCCACGAAACGACGTTCCGCATGATGATGAAATGGGGCGCATACATCCAGGGGTTCAGCGAGCTTTTCGGGCTCGACGGCCTTCAATTCATGGACATTTGCCGCAGGGTGAGACACGAGGCCGAAAATGATCGCCGATAGCCTTCTCGCCATCATCTTCATGCTCGTGTTCTGCATGTTCGCGATAAACTACCGGTAAAGGAGGATAAATGTTTTCCACTGCAAACTCTCTATGCAAGGCGCTCATGAAACGGGGAATCGATTACGATTGCACGCTTCAAATGAACAAGGGCGTTGAGTCCATTGTGATACGGTTCAGAGATAGGGAATTTTTCGAAGACGAAGAAGGTTTCTGTTACTTCAAAGTAAACAACCCTCTCATGTTCCAGATCATCGATTACATCGACCTCGACGCGCCCGACTACCCGAGATAGGAGAATCATGCATTACTACGCAGTAGCCACATACCGCACAACACGTGAGAACTACAGCGGCCGGATCATGCTCTACCGGTTCAAGACGAGGCGCGCCCGTGATGCGTTCGTGCGCAACAACCCGGAGGGGCGCGCCCCGATCTCTCGGGACTACGCGCGCATAATCTTCCCGAAGACGCGCTTTCACGCCCAGGACGCGCAATGGTGGATCCCGGTCGAGATCCCCAACCCCGAACGGCACGCGGACGGTTCGCGGGCGGCGCACATAAAGGCCGGCTACTTCTACGATTGCGACGAAAAGCGCATGGCGACCGCGCCCTTCGAGCTCATAGCAGACGTGAGGCGCTAGAAGCAAAACCGCGCGCATGCTAGAATTGGGTCCGTTACCGCGGGCCCTTTTATTTTGGAGGATGAAATGGAATCTTATCCGGTTGAAGATGTGGGCGTGGGCCAGTTCGACGTGTCGATAGGCTTCACTCCCTCGACATGGCCGGCATCGACTAAGCTCACGCTTTGCAATGTGCCCTGGGACCAGAACTACAGAAACGTGTGCACGTTCAACACGACAGCTCAAAGCGCCCAGTACCGTTCCGGGTTCGATGTTCAAGATAGGGACTCTTATTTTTCGAGCATATCATCGAGCTTGAAAGTCGTTCTTACGAACGCGACCTATTGCAAGGTCGGCGAGCCCGTGCGCGTGAACGTTCCTTATTCGAAATGTTACAAGTACAACTACCTCATTGTCGAGAACCCGCAACTTCCGGTAACGGGAGACGAGACCCCGCCGAAACTTTTCTACTTCATAACCGGCGTCTCGTTCGTCGCCCCCAACACGACGCATTTGACATTGCAGCTCGATGTGTGGACCACCTACGGCGGATACGTCTCCATCGTGAGCGCGTTCGTGGAGCGGGGACACGTCGCGCGCCACGCTTTCCAACGGGCATATGCAGCGCTAACGGGAGATGCAAAAGCTCAATGGTCTAAACTGGCGCGCCGGTACCTGATGGCGCCCGAGGGGCTCGACGTGGGCAACGCGTACCTTTCCGTTAACGAAATGTCTCGTTCTTTCCTCGGGACCACCGGAACACATCAATGGATGATCGTGATAATGTGCGCGGCAGATCTCGCTATAACGTCCCTCTCGGAATGGGGCACCGTCGACAATCCCAAATTGCCGATGAGTTACGAGGTTGGCACCGACGGCCTCCCGTCCGCTTGCGAGTGCTGGGCCGTCACATGGGCGAACTTCATTAATTTCGCGACGATAATCCGGGCCTATCCTTGGATTGCGAATAACATCCAATCGCTAACCATAATTCCCGGCGCGCTTCTCGACCTCACGCATACGGGCACCATAGCCGGCTCCGTTTCCTGCTATAAAGTTGATAGCGCTTATAAATACGATGGGAAAGACTTCAACGGAACTCCGTTTTTCACGCCCTATTACGTGACTGACCAGTTGGAAGATTACTACGGCGGGACCCTGGCAGCGTGGAAGGGCGAGCCGAAAAGCAAGATATGGCCGTTCTCGTTTTTGAAATACGAGAATTTCACCGGTCAGCCGATCCTTTTCAAACCCGAGCGGTTCGCGTCCAACAAGGTCGATGACCTCGTTTATTTCTGCGCCATGCCGCCGTTTCAAAAGATCGCGATCTACCCGAGCTATTACGGGGCCGACTATGCAACCGACGATTACCCGATTTCCCAGAAACCGCCGGCGGGCGACATCACGAGCGTTCACAAGCAATACGGCGAGACCTTCGACAATGCTCTGCTTTGGAACGAGTTCCCCCAGTTCTCGATTGCGAACGATAGCTACATCAACTATCTGGCAGCAAACGCCGGCACGCTGTCGTACGCGCGCGACAATGCCGGCTGGCAACTGGACAGATCCCTTGCGGCTTCGCAGACCTCATATGACAACGCCATGAGGTCAGTAGGGACGGCAGCGCAGAACCAGCAACTCGCATACAACACGCAACGCGACATTTCCCGGTATTCCATGGGAAACCTCGTCGGGAACCAGCTGCGCGATACTTACAACTCGCTTTCTTCCGGCGCGCGGGGGGCCGTCAATCAGGCTTTCGGCGGTGCGGATGTGTCCACCATCATCAACACGACGGTGAACGCCTCGACCGGCGCGACCGCCAACGAGGTCGGTAACCTGCAATTCCAGGCGACGCAACAGGCCCAGATCGGCAACATTGACGCCAACTACCAATTACAGCAATGGGCAGCGCGCGGCGATTACCAGCAGGCCATAGCTTCGATTGACGCGAGCGTCCAGAACGCGCAAGTTTTACCGCCGACGTTTTCCGGTGCGATTGGAGGCGGTTTCATGGGCGCTCTAGCCTCATGGGCCCGCGTGTTCTACATCATCAGCGGTCATACCTTGTCAGTTGGCTACCAGGCGAAAATTTCAAGTTACTGGCAGAAATTCGGCTATGCCGTCGGCGAGTACATGGCTCTTGGGACCAAGTTCTGCATCATGGAACATTTCTGTTATTGGAAAGCTCAAGACGTGACGCTTGCGGGAGAAGTCGAGGAAGGGATAAAGGAAGCTATTCGCGGCATCTTCGAGAAGGGCGTCACGATATGGAGATCACCCGCCGAGATCGGAGATGTCGATTATTTCGAACCGTGGGTTAACTCTCCTATTCCAATCGACCCGCTTTACTAAGGAGGCACAATGTCTAAACCGATCCGTGAAAGGGACCTAATCGAATTCCCCTTCGAGGAAGACCAGCAATACGGCCGGCGTTGGATCCGCAACATGTTCACGACGCGGGACGGTTCTTTGGAGGAACTGCAATATTTCCGCGTCTGGTACAACGCTTTGAAAACGCTGGCCGTGAGCTCGATTAAATGGAACAACATGCCCGCCGGCATCGATTCTCGGGCCGTCGAGTACATCTTGCTGCATTTCGGCTGCGGGGCGATGTTCGAAGAGTCGGGAGGGCTATTGTTCGCGCAGGCATCTTTTGCCGACATGATAAACATGTACTACAACCCGAACGAGGTCTTGCTCACGAGCCCGTCGGGGCAATGGTGGTACCGTCATGCGCAACCATGGGCGGACCCCTCGAGGCTCATCGTGAACGATGCGGATTGCGCTGTCTGTTGGGATAACATGATGCGCGTCCCAATCCTGTTGACGCTTAGATCCTACGCGCAGAGAATCGCGCGCTATGACTGGGTTATGGACATGAACGTGGACGCCCAGCTCACCCCTTGGGTGATCGCCGCGAATGCCGAGAAGGGCAAGCAGAGGAACAAGTTACGCCAAAAGCTCGAACGGCAAGACCAGTATTGGGAAGTTACGCAAGCAGGTGCCGAGGAATTGCCCTACGTGATGCAGACCGGCGCGCCCTACGTGGCAGACAAGATACAGGCGAACAAGCTCATGTTAGTAAACGAGGCGCTAACCTTCCTCGGTATCGACAACACCAACGTGGACAAGAAAGAACGCGTTCAGACCGCCGAGGTCTTGAGCAACAACGAGATGATCATGGGCATGCGCGAATCGCGCTTGAAGGCGCGCGCTGAGTTCTGCGAGAGGGCGAACGTGATATTCGCGGGCCATGGGTTTGCAACCGGGCCCTTGACCGTCGAATGGGGCATCGAGGGCTCGATCGCGGATATAGCCGCGGCCATGACCGGCGGCGGTTTCGCGTCGCTTCTCGCGACCATGGGCCCACAAGCAGCGCAGGAAGGTGAACAGTGATGTATCTTTACCCCAACCTCTACGATGAAAAGCTCTTCAATTCCCCAACGCTATACGATGCGGTGGAGCGCTACGGCTACACGGTCGCATCGCTGCTCGGGAATTATCCCATTTGGGACGAGACGAAACGCGATTGGCTCAACAACGAGATATACGGGTATTTCTCCTATCGCGAGATCGGCGCGGAATCGGTTCCGATGTTTTCGGCATATGCGAAACGGGCGATGAACCGCGTCATGCCCAAGGTCAATTCAATCGCGGCTTTCGCCCTTGCCGGGTCGGGCAACTGGGATGTGTCGATGATCGAGACCATGACGGGCGAGACCACGCACGCCAACACAGTGACGGGATCGCGCACCGATATGGCCCAGTCGGTTCTGACAGATACCTATGACCGCGCGAACACATCTAACAACACGACTACGAGCGAATCGAAGGCGACCGCGATCACGTCGGACACGCCGCAGGTCATGCTCTCGTCGACTGAGAATTACATGAGCTCGGGGACCGAAAGCGGGTCGAGCGGAACCGGCACATCGGCCACCATGGGAACCGACACCGGAACGGTGACGCACGCCCAGAGCTCGAACGGGTCCGGGTCGAGCTCGTCGGAAGATCACGGAATCAGCGAGAACACGGCCGAGCGCACTCAGACGGCCGGGCAGCTTTCCGAGCTCGCGAGCCGATGGGCCGCGACCATGCCGGATCTGCTCGGGATAATCTTCGAAGCGCTGGAAACGTGCTTTTGCCAGGTGTTCTAAATGCCGGCGTTCGATTGCAGCGTTCGACTTTACTATCTCGATGCGCAAGCGGGATCCTACCGTCCCCTAAGCCCTTTTATAGATGCAATATGCAACATCACCGAGTCTAACGGGACCCTCAGCCTGAGCATCGAATACAGCGAGCTCACCGGAACGACTGCCACCGTTCCCAATGCTACATCAGTCGAGGTCATCATCAGGATTCGCGATTCTAACTCGCAATGGAAATGGTCGTTCACGAACCCGTACGAAATTACCCGGTTGCGCGTGAACCAGTCATCTACGGCGGGGTCTGCATATGCCTATCCGGACATTTACGCCGAACTATCCAGCACGGTGTATGAGAACGGCAGTTCGAGCGTAATCGGCGGCGTGAGGTACAATTCCATCACCGTTTACATCAGCGCAACCGCATCGTTCAATATTTCGCCCGGTTACCAATACGTATCGTTTACCGCCACGGTTGCCGGCAGCTTGACGCGCCTTTTCGAGCCGGGAAACGTTTTCTTCATGAACGGGCGCGCCTACGTCAATTACAGGATCGGAGGAAGCGCGAGGCGTCAGGAGCTATGCCGGTGCAATGGCGTATGGTATCCAACCGGACGCGCCCAGAACGCGGAAGCCCACATAGACAAGATGGTGGTGAAAGGGCTTTGGGCGTTTATCTACGCCAATGGGCTCAAATACCGGTTGAAACTCGCAAACTATGAGATGGGCGCGTACTGATGGGCTTTTACGATTGGTCTAAGACCTTTTCCTATACCGCGCGCCTGAACATGGTGATCACGTCACGCGGGCGCGGCAAGACCTATGGACTGAGAAAGCAGTTCGTGAAGGACTGGATTGCCGGCAAGTGGCGGTTCGTCGAGATCGTGCGCTACGAGGTCGAAGTCGCCGACGTGTGCGACGGATATTTCGACAAGCTGATATTGAACGAGGAATTCGACCAGTTCGTTTTCCGCACCGAGGGGGGCAAGATGTTCATAGCCACCGACGAGGGCGACGGAAAACATTCGAAATGGGAGCTCATCGGGTACTGCGTTGCGCTCAACTCCCAGCAGAAGAAGAAGAAGAAGACCTTCGCGCACGTGAAGCGCGTCCTCTTCGACGAATTCATCCTTGAGAAGAGATCGTTTCCCGGATATTTGCCAGGCGAGTATTCGAAGCTCTTGAAGCTTCTCGACTCCATCATCCGAGAAGTTCCGGGACAAGGTTCTCCCGTCTCTGTTTACCTTTGTGCCAACGCGTGCGATCTCGTCAATCCCTATTTCGTCGAGTTCGGCATCACGCGCGAGCCGCACGCGGGCTACACGTGGATTGACAAGGGCATGGTGCTCTTGCACTACGAGATAGACGAGGGGTATTCGGAGGCCAAACGGGATACGATCGTGGGACGGTTGGCCCGCGGGCA
>JAEIGA010011025.1_pt1 | contig 13715 bp, 11 predicted proteins | sample 9270691 | NCBI WGS metagenome assembly JAEIGA01 (sample SAMN17057246, study PRJNA624740) | gut metagenome | biome: biome; isolation source: fecal sample | host: Bos grunniens | place: China: Xizang | collected 2019
AATTTTTGGAATGAACGGAAATTTTGAACTTAAAGGATATAATGAATTCACTATTACAGTGACTGAGTCAAAAGCAGAAGATTTTGGTAAATATCACAGTGAAATTAACAAAATTATCAATTCATACGATGGCAAATTTGACAAACGGCATGCCGGTAAAGTGGGATGTGTTTTACTGGTGCGCACTTTACATGGTCGCAAGTCGCTAGAAGTAATGGGCAAGGCAGAAGGAATAACCGATGTGTATATACCCGAACAGACAGCGGAAACTCAGGAAAAATACATTGAAGACAACGACATACGTTATGATGGAGCTTTGCTCAATAAAATTTTTGACGGCAACAAATATCAATATGTGTACATCACATTTGAAGCGGCAAAAGTAGTTCGTCCAAAGAAGCAGCTGTTCATCTCATTCTTAGAAAGCAAGAATGGAAAATACAATACCATTTTTTTGACAGAAAACAAGCAGGCACGTGCCTCACTGAAACAATATATTGACATATCTACTCCTAAGGATTATGCTTCACTGTCTGAGGCAATTGATAATCCTTTACTTTGGGAAGAAGATTGTGTTGGTGGTGTAGGACAAGAGTGCGCAGTACCTCGTCCTATAACCTATTTTGACATCTGTGGCACACAGCACTATGAGTTGGCGTATTCCAATGCCTTTGCTTATTTCATCAATCGCTACCCGGATTTATTTCAGAATTTTATAAAGGAGCTATACGGAAGAGAGATTAGCGATATTGTATCTATACATAGAGAAGAACACAATATCGACATCCTGATACGAACGGAAAATGAATTGATAGTGATAGAGAATAAAATCAAATCACATATCAATGGCCGTATCTTCGAGCGCCATTCTGACGAAGGAGATAGAACCCAATTGGAGAAATACTATAAATATGGAACAAGCAAAGCCGACGAAGAAAACCGAGAAGTGTTATTCTGCTTGCTGACTCCCAATTACAATGATATTGATTTGACAAAATACGTCAGGGGCGACCAATACCAGAAAATTTTTTATCGTACGGTTTACGATTTCTGCCTCAAACAAAGAGAGTACAAAGATGATTTCCATTTCCGAGATTTTGTAGAGGCCTTATATGCCCACACAAAGGACACAAGCAACGACCTCTACGAAGAAATGCGCTTATTGTTCTTGCAACGAATAAAGGAGAAAAAAAGATAAATAACAAAAAAACAACTTTAATTATCTATTATTATGTATAACGAGAGAATTGAATGTCTCATCAATGCCGCATTAGCAGATGGGAAATTAACAGAGAAGGAAAAGCAGATTCTTTTCAAAAATGCACAGGAGCAAGGCATTGACCTTGACGAGTTTGAGATGGTGCTTGAAGCACGTTTAACAGAACTAGAAAAGGTAAAAAAAGAAGCTGCACCTAAATCCAACAAATATGGTGACGTGAGAAAGTGTCCTGCTTGCGGATCCATGGTTCCTGCATTTAAGGGTGTCTGTCAAGAGTGTGGATTTGAGTTTACAAATGTCGATGCCAACTTGTCGTCTAAGCAACTTGCAGATAAGTTGTTAAAGGAAGATTCTGTAGAAAAGAAAATTGAAATCATTGAGACATTTCCCATTCCAACTTCAAAAGCAGACCTATTGGAATTCTTGACCTCTTTGAAACCACGCTTGATGGGGGAGCAAAATCAATACACTAATGCGTATTCGAAAAAATATCTAGAATGTATTGAAAAGGCTAAAACGGCTTTTGAAGGAGACAAACAGTTACAACGATTCATCGATGATTATCCTGAAATAGAGAAAATCATCAAGTCTATGCGGGTAAAACAAAATATAGGCAAAATTATAAGCTGGATTAGGGGACACCAAGCAGCAACTGTCGTTATAATTGTCAGCATATTAACTTTCATTTTCTTTACATACGTCTGCATTGACCTAGAAGAAAGCAGAATCGAAGATGAAGCATCTCGAAAAACATTCCAAGTTGCATTGGCAAATGGGAATCTGGATAAAGCAAAAGAAATACTAAGTGAATCCCCATCATATTCTCGAGCCCAATCTTTGATTGAAGCATATATTGCAAATGATGATGTGGACAATGCTATATACGTTTACGAAAATGTGGGTCCTTCACATTGTAGCAGATACGAGATGAATTTTAGCATGTATTGCCATGGAGAGTACGAGAAAACATGCATGAAATTAATCTATGAAAAACTCATTGAGCACAAGCAATTCGATAAAGCTTGGGGCTATCATCCTTTAGACTATGAAGGAGATACTTACGTAGGAAACGCTTCTTGTTATTATCAATATATGACAGATGTTATTATCAGTTTGTGCAAGAAAGGAGAAAAATCGGAAGCTAAAAAATTTATAAATGAAAAATCCTTATGGTTCGAGAAATATGTAGATAATGGAGATTTCAGGGAGGACTACATGAAGGATTTCTCATACACTGTAGCTAAACAAAAATTATTAAGAATAATAAACAACTATTGACATGGGACTTTTTGGTAATAAGAAAGAAGGCGGCTTAATGGATATTATCCGCTGTGATGAACAAGAGTATTTGATTTGGAAATGGCGTCCATCAGGTGAAGCCAATTCTACAAAGAAAGAAAATTCCATTCGTTATGGCAGTTCGCTACGTGTAAAAGATGGTGAAGTAGCAGTATTCGTATACCCACAGGCCGACGGAAAGATGCAAGACTTTATCGTTGGACCTCACGATAAAAAGATAGAGACAAAAAACTTTCCCATACTGACTAACCTTGTAGGTTTGGCTTGGGGTGGCAATTCTCCTTTCCAGGCAGAAATCTACTTCATCAATCTTTCGGGTATTGTACAGATAAAGTTTGGGGTGCCTTACTTTGATGTATACGACCCTCGTTTCTTGGATTTCGGTGTTCCTGTAGCTGTCCGTGGTTCTATATCATTCAATATCACAGACTATGAAGCATTCATAAAGCTTCACCGAATGATAAACTTCGATATTGACAGTTTCAAGACACAAGTAAAAGATACCGTAGTCAAAAGAGTAAAAGGAATCATTTCCAATGTGCCTACAGATTGTCAGATTCCGGTACTTCAGCTGGAACGCAAGATTATGGAGGTAAGTGATGTGGTACAGACTTATTTAGTAAGAGACTTAGCTGAAATCTTCGGAGTTAATGTCCGCAGTGTGGATATTTCAGCCATAGAACCCGACAAAGAAAGCGAAGGCTGGAGAGAATTACGAAAGGTAACAGCAGAGCAACAAACAATGACTATCGAAGGTCAGACCATTGTCAATCTTAAAAACTTGGCAGACACACAAAGTATCAATGCTGACAACATGGCAGAAACACTTCGCATACAGCGTGAAGAGGCTCAGCGTGCCCAGCGTCTCCAAACCGAGTCGAACTATATAGGTGCTCATGCGCTTGACCAACAAACTTCTGTGCTTCAGTCTGCTGCAAACAATCTAGGCAAGATGGGAACTATAGATGGAGGCAGAGGAAACAGTTTGAACCCTGCTGGCATGATGACTGGCATGATGATGGGCGGTGCTATGGGAAGACAGATGGCAAACATGATGAACGATATGGGACAGCAGATGCAACAGTCCGCCAACACTCCTCCTCCAATACCCAATATAATGTACCACGTTTCTGTGAGTGGCGCACAAAGCGGCCCTTTCACCATACAACAGTTGCAACAGATGGCTCAAGCAGGCCAGCTGACACCGCAAACGTATGTATGGAAGCAGGGAATGCCTGCATGGGATATGGCAGGGAATCAATCAGAGTTGGCTACATTGTTTGCTCCTCCAACACCGGGCGCAGTGCCTCCTCCACCTCCTCCAACATTATAATAAAATAAAAGCGTATGGACAATCAAAGTTTTTTCTCACTCGACCGTTTGGTGGAGTTTGGTTTAGGCATGGGTGTTGCTCGACAAATGGTGAATGTGATGAACGAGAGTATACTATCAATGTATACTCCCGGCACACAAACTCCTATGCATCCTGCGGTTACCAAGACATATTATGTGGCTATTGACGGAAGTTCTGTCGGTCCGCTCAACGATAGCGAACTGATGCAACTTATTACTCAAAAGAAGGTAAATAAAAGTACATTGACATGGATGCCCGGAATGAGCAGCTGGGAGGCCATAGAGAATGTTCCCGAAGTATTAAAGGTCGTGGCATTGACACCACCTTCATTAAAAAACGATACAGAATAAATTAATTTAGTGCGGAATAATTTCGCCAACGATTAACAATTATTTTTTTAGAATATGAGAACAATTATTGGATTTTTATTTTGTGGCTTGTTACTTTTCCCAACGTGTATATTGGCTCAAAATGCAACTGGAAAAGAAGAGTATATAATGCATGTTGAATTTGAAGATTTCAGCGACTACAGAGAAGCAATAAAGTACAATGTACCGATATATTACGATGATGATGATAACGAAATAAAACACGGTCCATTTAAAATTAATTATAAAAAAGATTTTACTGCTCAAGCGGGACAAAAATGTATTCTTACATATACCGCCTCAGGTAATTATGTTAACGGAAAATTGGACGGGGTTTTTACAGTAGAAGAAGTAATAACAACAGGGAAAATAGGAACAATAAAGAATAAAGGTACGTTAAACTTTGCTAATGGCCTTCCTACCGGAACATTGACGTTTTCACAATCGGTTATAGCCGAGGCTACTCTAGCTCAGACTCTGGGTAAGGGAAGTGCAACAATAACATGCTCTGCTACTATTAAAGATAATAAGTTGGTAAGTTATAATGATGGAGAAATTAATTTTAATATTAACGATGATGGTACATTCTCTGGAACGGAAAATGGTACGGTGTATAAAAATAGCATTAACACAAATACTTTGTATCTTAAAACTGGAAAAGCAATTAAAGCAGATTCAACAGCACAAAACTTAATAAACGCTTATATTGCAGGGAGAATGTCAAACTCGGATTTAATTGCGAAAGGTTTTTACTTGGCTCGTTCGAGCGGATGGATAGGTGAAACAGGGTTTGCTAAACTTCACGAACATTTTACGAAGTTGGAAATTAATGAATTTCTGCAGCCAGGATTGGGTGTTCATGACGTAATCCGCTCCTTAGAGAATATAGAAATTGATCACCACTATGTTTTAAAGCGTGTAAATGTTATATCGACTGAAGAGCTAATTGCAAAAGCAAGTTTAATAAAAGATACGGACAAAGTTTATACGAAATCAGAATACATTAGCTGGTATGATACTAATGACATCGAATACACTTATTGGTATAATACTAACAATATAAGTTTTTCTGGCGTAAACTATTATTTTACAGATGAAGCAAAACAGAAGTTAGAAGAGATTATTATAGCAGGAATTGAAGAATACCGTTTAAAGCAAGAACGTATTGCACAAGAAGAATTGAAGAAAAAGATTCAGCCGATATGCGACTTTTTGGTATCGGAAAAATCCGCACTAAGTATTAGCTATAATACAGAAGTAGATAAATATTTTAATCCAACAGGATTAAGTTCAACATGGCGATTGGATCTGAAAAAAAAGATTAAACCATTCTGTAAAATTGCTGATTGTAAAATTTTTAGTTGTGAATCTAAGGAAGGCACAATAGTAGCCGTATTAGATATAACAAAATATAACAAAAAAGGTAATATTACATATCGTGTTCCTGTAACTATTGTTTATGGCAAAATATTAGTGACATCAATAGATTTCTCAAATGCCACAATAGTAGAATGACGCTTAAAAAGAAAGAGTCAGTCCAACAAGTAGAGGAAGCAACCGATAAAATACAGGTCTTAACATTTATAGTAACAACAGCAGCGATTACCATTATTAGTAGTAATCGCTGCTGTTGTTATTCTGTTGCACCTCAAAAGAGGTAAGACTCTCACGTGTGCCAAAGGTGAGATTCTCATTCCTTTTGAGGTTGTGATTGGAGCTGAAAATGGAATGAATGTTGAGAGTGCTCGAATGAGATTGAGCTTGTTGATTTTGGGGTTCTTTAGCCTTTATTCAGACGTTAACGATTACGTATCTTCTTATATCGAACTGACATTTATTTAAATTTTTAATGGGGACAGATACCTGCCCCCATTAAACTAAAATTGTTGAAATGAACGATGTTGAATCTATTTCAGCAAGTCTTGCCCGATGTCGCGACGGAAGTATTTACCTTCGAACTTGATTTTCCCTGCTTCGGTGAAAGACTTGACGAGTGCCTCGTTCTGTGTCTCGCCGTATGAGCTGACTGCGATGACACGACCACCAGCTGTGACCACCTTGCCTTCTTTGAGGGCGGTACCTGCATGGAAGACAACGGAGCCTTTTACGTCTTCTATACCCGTAATTTCGAATCCTTTCTGATAGTCTTGAGGATAGCCGCCACTGACCATCATGACGCAGACAGCAGCACGGGGGTCGAACTCAAGAGTCTTGGTGTCGAGATTGCCTTCTGCCACACCTTCGAGCAGGTCAACAAGGTCGCTCTTGATGCGCAACATCACGGTTTCTGTCTCTGGGTCACCCATACGCACATTGTACTCGATGACAACAGGGTCGCCAGCCTTGGCATAGGCATAATCGCGGTCAACCTTAATCAAGCCGAGGAAGATGAAACCCTTGTAGTCGATGCCATCGGCTGCAAGACCTTCTACTGTTGGCTTCACGATTCGCTCTTCTACCTTCTTCATCCACTCTGCATCGGCAAATGGCACTGGAGAAACGCTGCCCATACCACCGGTGTTCAAACCGGTGTCGCCTTCGCCAATACGCTTGTAGTCTTTTGCCTCTGGCAGAATCTTGTAGTTCTTTCCGTCGGTAAGCACGAACACGGAGCACTCGATACCTGAAAGGAACTCCTCAACAACAACGGTTGCACTTGCCTCGCCAAACATGCCATCGAGCATGCCACGGAACTCTTTCTTTGCCTCGTCAAGTGTGGGCAGAATCAGAACGCCCTTACCAGCGCAAAGGCCATCGGCCTTCAGCACGTAGGGTGGCTGAAGCGTCTCGAGAAAAGCAATGCCTTCTTCGATGTTGGTACCGTTGAATGAGCGATAGGCTGCTGTCGGGATGCCATGACGCTGCATGAAACTCTTGGCAAAGTCTTTGCTGCCTTCCAGCACGGCGCCAGCTTTGCTGGGACCTATCACGGGAATGTCCTTCAGACTTTCATCTTGCTTGAAGAAATCGTAAACGCCTTTCACCAGAGGATCTTCAGGACCAACAACAACCATATCGATGCTATTGGCCAGCACAAACTCCTTAATTCCCACAAAGTCATCTGCCTTCAAGGGCACATTTTCGCCTGCATCTACTGTACCGGCATTGCCAGGCGCAATAAAAAGTTTCTCTATCTTCTGGCTCTGTGCTATCTTCCAAGCCAAGGCGTGCTCTCTGCCGCCACTACCAAGCAAAAGTAATTTCATCTTTTTGAACGTTTTTTGATTTCTGCCACAAAGATAGGCATTAAAATTGATAATTGACAATTCACGATTAACAATTCACGTAACAGATAGAAAAATTATCAATTATCAATTGTCAATTGCCATGAAATAATTACCTTTGCAGCAAAATGTTATTCAACTCAAAAAAATGAGCACAAGGACGTTTGCAAACACCTTGACAAAGACTGTCGACGAACTTACACGGCCAGAGTCATATAAAGACCTCTACCATGAGCACAAGGACGGAGTGCCACTACCCTCTGGCGAAGTGCTACAAAAGATTGTCGACCTTGCACGAGGAATCATCTTCCCTGGATATTATGGTCGTTCATGCATAGATACCAATACGCTGAAGTATCACTTGGGAGTAGATACCGAGCAACTTTATTCATTACTCGTCACTCAGATTCAGGCGGGTCTGTCGTATTCAAACACGAACGAGAACATTATACCATCGGCAGAATTTGTGTCACCTTGCCTGTCACATTCGGAAATGGAAGTACGCCATCAGGCTGAACTATACGCAGAACTGTTTATCAGCAAATTGCCAGAACTCCGGCGCGTGCTTGCTACGGATGTCGTGGCTGCTTTCAACGGTGACCCTGCCGCAAAGAATTACGGCGAAATCATCAGCTGCTACCCGGTCATCAAGGAGCTGACGGTATATCGCATTGCCCACGAACTATGGAACATGAATGTTCCGCTTATTCCACGAATGCTGACAGAAATGGGGCATTCGGAAACGGGCATCGACATCCATCCGGGTGCACAAATCGGAGAATACTTCACGATAGACCATGGCACAGGTGTTGTGATTGGAGAAACCTGTATCATCGGCAAAAACGTGAAACTGTATCAGGGTGTTACACTGGGAGCGAAGAGTTTCCCGCTTGATGACAAAGGAAACCCCATCAAAGGCATTCCACGCCATCCTATTCTGGAAGACGATGTCATTGTTTATTCGAATGCTTCAATTCTAGGAAGAATCACCATCGGAAAAGGTGCTATTATTGGTGGCAACGTATGGGTAACACAAGACGTGAAGGCAGGAGAAAATATAACGCAGAAAAGATAATATGCAAGAATTCAAAATAATAGCAAAGACTTTCCAGGGACTAGAGGAAGTACTTGCAAAAGAACTGATTAACTTAGGTGCCAATAATATTGAAATTGGCAGAAGAATGGTGGCTTTCACAGGCGACCAGGAAATGCTTTACAAAGCTAATTTCTGCACACGCACAGCAGTAAAAGTCCTGAAGCCTATCAAAGAATTTAAGGCTACGGATGCCGATGAAGTGTATGAAGTGGTCAAGAACATTGACTGGGAACAATACATGAACGTGAACAGCACGTTCTTGGTTGATTCCGTGATTTTCAGCGACAATTTCCGTCATTCCAAGTTTGTAGCTTACCGCGTGAAGGATGCTATCGCCGACTATTGGAGAGACAAGACTGGCGACCGTCCGAATGTGGGCATCAGCAATCCTGACATCCGCGTCAACATCCACATTGCAGAAGATGTTGTTACTATCTCGCTTGACTCTTCGGGAGAGAGCCTGCATCAGAGAGGATACAAAACGGCAAATGTTCCCGCTCCTATCAACGAAGTGCTGGCAGCAGGCCTCATTCTGTTAAGCGGATGGGATGGAGAATGTGACCTTATCGACCCCTTCTGCGGCTCTGGAACTATCGCTATAGAAGCTGCTCTCATTGCATTGAACGTATATCCAGGCGTATTCCGCAAAGAATATGCTTTCGAAAAGTGGAAGGACTTCGATGCTGAACTTTTCGACAGAATTTACAACGATGACAGCCAAGAACGCGAGTTCGACCACAAGATATATGGCTATGACATCAATCGACAGGCCGTACAAATTGCAACTGGCAATGTGCAGAATGCTGGCGTGAAGGATATTGTGAGCATCGAACAGCGTGATTTCTATGAGTTTGAACAGCCACGCGACAAAGCTATCATCATCACCAATCCACCATATGGCGACCGCATCACAACGGATGACATTTTCGACCTGTATGAGACTATTGGCAAAAACCTCAAACGCAATTTCGTTGGCAACGACGCATGGATTATCACACACCACGAAGAATTGTTCGCCAGAATAGGTTTCCGTCCTTCAACAAGATATGCACTTTTCAACGGCTCTCTTGAGTGCGAGTTCCGCAAATATCAGATTTTTGACGGCAAACTCAAGGAAAGACGCGAAGAAGGCATGGACATCAAGACGGAAGAGGAGCGCAAGCACAACCTGAAATTCAAGCCTCACAAGAAGAACGAAGATGGAGAATGGGGAGACGAAAGAAAGACTGACGACGAAGCACATTACTTCAAGTCAAAGCCTTTCAAAGAAAAGGTATCGAAAGATGTGACAAAAGGACGTACATCTCCTAACTCAAGAATGATGATGTTTGAAGCCGCTGATGAAGAAGAGGCAGAAATCATCAACCGCCATCTCGGAAAATGGGGAGACAGGAAGATTTATGCGAACAGAGACAACAAGCCATCTGACCGTAAGGACTCAAAGAGAGGATTTGAGCCAAGAGGACAGAAGGAAGAACGAACGGAACGTTTCTCAAGCAGAGAGGCTCGTCAGGAGGCAAGAAAAGAATTCTTCTCAAACAAAGGCGAGGCTAAGAAACCAAGGAACGAAAAATCGTTTGGCGAGGGTCGCAAAGACTTTCGAGATGACAGACGTCCACGCCGAGATGGAGAGCGACCTGCTCATAAATTTGGCGGATCGAAAGGCGGGAATCGTCCGTTTCCAGGAAAAAAGGGTGAGAAGAAGTAAAAAAGAAACGTAGTGTTTCTACGTGGTACTGATGGCCAAAGGAAAAACAGAATCCTTTGGCCATCAATTGTTTGGCCTGTTCCAACTTTCCACGAAAGCCATGAATAATCCATGGCTGTGGCTGAGTTCCTTTCATCCGACATTCTTTCTCCAATTCATGACGAAGCGACAGCAACTCATCGAAAGCTTTGACACAATGGACAATGACCGGTTTGCCAACCGACTCAGACACTGCGATCTGAGCACGAAAAGCTGCGACCTGGACTGCCAACTCTATTCCACGCACTTTATCCAACCCGCACTCTCCAATAGCCCATACGTCTGCGCTTTCTGCATGGCTCTGAACCCTATCTACTGATTCTTTCCAATGTACATTCACATCCCATGGATGCAAGCCCACTGACAATTTTACGCCTTCAGGATAAGGCATCAATGATTCCGATAAAGGTACGTTCAGAAGACAGGGTACAGAATTGATGATATGGGTATGGAAATCAAACATGAATTTCTACAGACGAGGTTCGGATTTACCAATGAAACTTCTGAGGAACTGGGTCATACCCGCTTCCACCCCACGGATGGCAGCGCAACAAACGACGGCAAGCCAGATAGAATCCTTTGAACGGGCCATGCATCTTGATAGCATCAACTGCATATTGGGAGCACGTCGGCGTGAAACGACACGAGGGAGGCAACATCGGGGAGATTGCCATACGATAGAAATGAATGGGAAGCAGTAAAAGAAAGGAAAGGCCTGAACTGATACACGACAATAAAAAAGAGACGAATTTCATAAGCATTGAGGGAACGGGAATTCAAGCTAAACTTTCCGAGATTCTGGTCAATGCCTTTACTACACTCTTTCTGACCATGGCATAAGAAGGCATTTTATCAGTAATGCACACAAAGGCTAAGAGAATCCGATAGTCCTTGTCTTTCAGCACATCCCAAAGTATGTGCTTATTTGTACGATAGGTTTCCCGAATCAGGCGTTTCATTCGATTGCGATCCACTGCATGACGGAAACGTTTTTTGGGCACGGAAATCAGAATTGAGACTGGAGGAACTTCTGTATTATCTCCCAGAACGTCAACGCGTTGCTTCATATAAACAATTCGCAGGGGAAAGGCTGCCATAGAAGCATTTCCTCCTGCGAAAAGTTTATCTATTACGAGTTGGCTACAAAGCCTCTCCGATTTCTTAAACGTGTTGTCCATAAGCAGAGAAAACGATGAACAACAATCATTTACAATGTCTTTGCGTATGCTTCGATAAGTGCTGGAACTGAACGAAGCTCAGGTGTTGGCTGATAGTCGACACGTATTCCTGCACTTTCAGCGGCTTGGATAGTTTTTGTGCCTAAGCATGCAACTTTGATGTCTCCTTGCTGAAAATCAGGGAAATTTTTAATGAGGGAATTGATACCTTCTGGCGAGAAGAATACCAGCATATTGTAGTCGAATGCCTCATCTGGCGTAAAGTCATTAGGGACTGTATAATACATCACCGCCTCATTGTGGTCAAGATTTGCATTGTCCAACATATTCTTCATCTCATCAGTATGGACAGACGACTGCGGGACAAAATATTTCTCCGAACGGTGCTTGGCCATAATGGGAATAAGGTCTGAAATGCGACCGCTTTCAGGGAAGAAATTTTTCCTCTTACGATACTGTACATACTTCTGGATATACAAAGAAACTTGCTCTGATACACAGAAATACTTCATGTCATCGGGGATTGTTACTCGGAGTTCCTTGCACAATGCAAAAAAATGATCAATTGCATGGCGCGACGTGAACACAACAGCAGTATGTCCTGGAATAGATACCTTTTGTTGACGAAAATCTTTCGCAGACATCGGTTCAACTTTGATGAAAGGGCGAAAAACCAAATCCACATCGTATTTTTTCGCCACCTCATAATATGGAGATTTCTCTGTTTGAGGTTTAGGTTGAGATACTAAGATCTTTGCAGTCATCAATATAACAAGTTTTTGACTATAATATTCCCATTAAATAATGTTGCCAAATGCCACATTACAAGGGCAGGCAACATTTCTACGCTACAAAAGTACAAAAAAATCAGCAAATAGCCACTTTTTTTTGCCTTAAAGTTAACAAATAGCTTATAAAACAAGAATATCTCATAGATAAAGACTACCAAAATGACACTTGCAGTTGCTACTTTCCCCCAAGATGGAGAATAGGTGTCTATCAATGCTATAGGGTAGAAAAGGTAAGCTGTAAATGCTGTCAAAAACATATATCCTTGCATCCATCTGGAGGCGGATTCTTGATTAAAAAACACCCAGTTAACTACAGAATATAATCCAGCTTTCAAATAAACAAAGCACAAACACACCAATGTCCCGACAGCATAAAGCCAATACGGAATGTCCACAACAGGGACGATTCCGCACTGTTCAACGATACCATTAAAAAATATCATTGACAAACAGAATGCACTTGTCAATATCAGAAAAAAAATACTGGCTGCCTCTCCTCCATTGTCACCGACACACTCCTCCACATACAAACGCTTGGCAGTGAAAAAATCCTTCAGACGATGACGGAAGGCCACACGAAAATAATACAGTACAACTGCCAATATCAAGCCTGCCAGCATCATCGCAACCACTACATAGCCATCTTCACACACTGCATACACACGTTCATCCATAGGAACGGTGCTATCGGGCAAAGCAACACCTTCCTTATAAAACTCCGTCCTATGGATGACGCTGGAATCAATAGCGGTCAGAATACTGTCGTAATTCATGAAAAATAGGCAATACAAGGCTATACTGCACTTTCGCTAAACATTCAGTCTTTTAAGCCAAACATCTCCTTAATGGCTGGCTGATAGGCTTCAGTCTCTTCCCATGGGAAAAGCGTCACCATCATCTCTACATCGCCCTGATAACGGTTCGTGAACTTCTTGATTACCTTCTCCGTCTTCCTGCCGAAGTGGCCATAAGATGCCGTCTCCTGATAGATAGGCTTACGCAAGTCGAAACGCTTCTCAATTGCATGAGGACGCAAATCGAAAATCTCATCTATCTTCTCAGCAATCTCACCATCCGACATCGCCACCTTTGAAGTGCCGTAAGTATTTACATAGATGCTGACTGGCTTCGCCACACCAATAGCATAACTAAGCTGTACAAGCATCTCGTCTGCCACACCTGCCACCACCATATTCTTAGCAATATGCCGAGCCGCATAAGCAGCCGAACGGTCAACCTTGCTAGGGTCTTTTCCAGAAAACGCACCCCCTCCATGAGCTCCACGCCCACCATAAGTGTCAACAATAATCTTTCTTCCTGTCAATCCCGTGTCACCATGAGGACCGCCAATCACAAACTTTCCAGTCGGATTTACATGATAAGTAATATCACTCTTAAAAAGTGAAGCAATCTTCTCATTACCAATCTCTTCGATTACA
>JAEIGA010011026.1_pt1 | contig 13713 bp, 6 predicted proteins | sample 9270691 | NCBI WGS metagenome assembly JAEIGA01 (sample SAMN17057246, study PRJNA624740) | gut metagenome | biome: biome; isolation source: fecal sample | host: Bos grunniens | place: China: Xizang | collected 2019
CTTTCTCAATATCATATCTAACAGGGTTAAGTGCATTCTCTACCCAAAGACGCTTTGTTTCATCATCGACCATATCGAATGCTTTTTCATAAATTGAAACAACGATTAAATCTTCCTTGTCTAAAGCAAGTTCAACAAGTTCATTTGCCTTCTGTACTTTAATTACGTCTTTCTTGGAACGAAGAAGATTATATACCTGAAAGTCAATATAACTTAAGTTTGATTTTGACTTTGCTACTGATTTTACAAGCTCCACATATTCAGGGCTTGCCTGTGTTAAATTTTTTCTTGCCATATTCTTAATTCATTTTGTGCAAATATACGGAAATTTATTGATTAAATCAACTATTTATACTAGAAAATAAATATATTTAGAGAGGTGGTATATGGCTTTCACACAGAAACAGTTAGACTATATAGAAAAGATTAAAAAGAAAAAAGAACTTGAAAAGAAAAAACGTGCTAAAAAATGGCATGATGCGGGGGTAAAAGCAAGAGCTCGTAACAAGAAAAAGAGAGATGCTGAAAAAGAAAAGGAGAAGGAAAGGAAAAAGAAAGAAAAAGAAGAACTTAGGGAGAAGAAAAAGTTAGAGAAAAAGAAACGTGGGCCTGGACGTCCTAAGAAAAGGGGACCAAAGAAGAAAAAGAAATATATTTCCAAAAAACCTAAAGTTTATAAGTATAGACGTTGTGATTTTAAAATTGTAGCAACATTAAATGGAAAACAAAAAGAATTCATTGGAAATTACCATACTTCTGAAGAAGCTTATGATAAATTAAAAGAATTACAAAAATTAAATAGTGAAGTAGTATTCCCAAGAAAAGTTATTAATGCGGGTAAATTAAAAGAAAGTAGAGATGAATACTTAATCCTACAAAAAAACCGATATGGTGATATACAGCCAGGTCAATTACGAAATGAATTTGGTAAAGTGGTTGAACAACAAACAAATAGTAATGTATGGGAGGTTTTTGATAAATGTGATAGATTAGTTGAGGAAACATTTTGGGTTTATGGGAAATGCCCTAAAACAGATAGGAAAACATTTAAATGGATATATGAAAATAAACTTATCGGAAATCTCGTCAATTCATATGATATTGAAAGGGTAATTCTTTACAAGAATAAGATAGTAATTAAACATGATGAACTCCCAATAGATTTTATTATATGTAAGAATATTTCTGATGCAATTAGATTTTATAATCTTTTAGAAGAATGGTGTAAGAAAAACAAACAAATTTTTTTCTTAGGAAGTTATAATAAAGTCAATGATAAAAGGCGTCAGCTTGAAGCTGAATTAATAGAATTAACAGGATGGGATAAACGTAAGATACAATGTCCTTCAACAAGAGCTTAGGTTTCTTGTTGAGGGACTATTTATATTATAATAATATAAGTAAGAAATGTTTAAGAATATTAAACATAATAATGTTCGTAGTCTTAAATTAAAGTTAAGAAACGATAAGTATTACGATTTCATGCTTTATAGAGGTGAATGTGTAAGTACAAGAGGAAATAATTGTGTTGTTGCTGACATAAAACCATATAATATGTCGGGTGGTAGAGTTGTATCTGATATTGAATGGGAAAATGCGGTTAACAATGATATTACCTTAAAAAATATTGGTTATACAGGAGTTGATAATGGATTAATACAATTTAGGAGAGACAGGGTAAGTAATGCTGAATTCCTTAAAATATATACAGAAAGTGAATATGAGGTTGAAAATTCAAAGGCATTTTATATGACTCCTGTATCAGGTAATTCATTTCAATACAAATATCCATATAGTTTAGAAGATGATGGTAAAGGGGGGTACATTTCTTTTAGAGGTGGTTTCCTTCAGGGTTTTTATAAATTATTTGGACATGATTATCAAACACTTCCCAATGAGATTGATGGTGAATGGAATTTAGAGTTTGTTTTAAGAAGAAAAAACGAAGAAATAAATCATAGGATTTTAAATTATAATCACCCTGAAAATTCAGGCTTTTTCTTTTATATAGGAACAAGGGCTGAAAATAAATTTTGGCGTTTATATGATTTAAAAAATGATATAAGCGATTTATATGATTCTAAAAATCACCATGATGGATATTTTGAAGATGGGGCACCTGATTTAAGTAATGTTATTAATACAGATTATTTCTCTGAGAAAGAAGATGATGAATTAATATCCAAAAAAGTAGGCTACAATTCAAGATGTAATTGTACGAATCACCAATACATAGATGATTTGTATTCGGAGGATTCTTATTTTGATTTCAATACAAATGGTGGTTGTAAAATAGATGATTATTTTTCCGATGCATATACAGGAAATTACCATATTTCTGAGGACTGTGATTCTGCAGGTTATTCAATAGGTAACGAATATTATGAGCAAGAAATATCTTTAAAAGATTTGATTTTAACAACAGATAATGGTTATGAATTAGATAAAAGAGGATATTTTGAAATAAAAACAGATAATAAGTTCGTAACATTTGATCATACTAAATATGGTTTTACCACTAAGACATTTGACCCTGAAAATCCATATGTGATATATGAGGGGAGGAGAAATTGGAAAAATCATAATTATTTTGTCCTTATGAATCATACTTCCACAGGATATACTACAAAGACAATTGAAAAATATCTTGAAGAGAATGAAAAGAAATATGACATTTATAAAGATATTAGAGATAATGCATTTGGCTTGAAGATAAATGAAGATGGTAGTATTGAATATCGTTATGGAATCACTGATTGTGATAATGAGAATAAATATAAAACCGAAGTGGAAGTATCTAAACCAAATTTAATCCCAATGGATGAGTGGGTAACAATTAATGTCCGTTTCTTTATACTTAATTCAAGTGATATTGAATGCGGGGCTAATGTTGGTAAACGTAAAATGAAAATGTATGTTTATGTGAATGGTGATTTAGTCTTAATTTCCAAGGAACTCCCTGAGTTTAGATTTAGAGAATTAGATGATGTTAAGGAAAAACAGGAAACCGTGCCATTTAATATTTCGTTAGGTGGAGGAACACAGGGACTTGCTGATGGTATATGGCTTAATTATTTTGAAAAACCTGATTATAAGTTTCCATTAGAAAGGGATTTTTGCGGAACTTTTATTGGTGATATTAAATCATTTAAATTTTATAACTGTTTTCTTGATTATAATTCAATAAATGACAATGTTTTTAAAGGATAAAAACTATTTATCAGAAAATAAACTTTTGAGAATAAAATAAAAACAAACATATAAATATGGCTACAGAAAATAAAGGTGTAATTTATTATAAATTAGATCCTGATTACCACTTTAGTGGCGATTACACTAAAAATTGTGGTTTGAATGGTGGCGAAATTGATGGTAACTTTCATTTCTTAAGAGGTTATGATATTTCTTCATTCGATATGAGCGAAAATAAAGAGGAATTAGTAATAACACGTTTTAATGGTGATGAACTAAAGGTTAATATTAAAGAAAATTTCGCAGGTTATGATTTTGAGTATGATAAATTTACAGGTGTACTTAAAATTACAATGCCTTATGGTAAGACAATTGATTTGGATGGTTTCTTGACAGAGAGATTTTTCCGTGTTTATGGTGATTTTACAATTGATGGGGACGGTACTAGATATAGTCCAATTAGGATGGCATCAATCGCTAAGACAGGTACATATCGCCCTGCGAAAACAATGCTTGATTTAGTAGAGGAAAAATCAACAGATAAACTTCCAAGTAAGAATATTGCACTTAATGAACGTTATGTGACAAGAGAAAAAGTTAGTAAGTATGGTTTACTTTATCCTTTGTCAGGAGTTGATGCAATTAAGGAACGCCTTGAAGAGATTGGAAGCGAATGGAGAATTCCTACAAAAGAAGATTGGGATCAATTACTTAATATTATTGAAGAGTGTCCTGAGGATAAGGAACATGATGGTATTTTAACAAATAAATATTTTGGTTTAAATGCAGGTGCTTATCTTAAGTCAGTTGATCAATGGAAACCATATTATAGAGAATTAGAAAATGGTGAAATTGTTCTTACAGGAGAGCGTTTTACAAAAGATGCTAACGGTAACTATGTACCAAATGAAGATGGAGAATACCTCAAAGTAATCAATTCTGAAGATAAATTCGGATTTGCAATTTATCCTGTTGGTTTTGGTGGTCGTAGAGGTGTTGATTCAATTGGTGGTTTTGGTGAATGGGCAGCATATTGGTCAACTTCTGAAGAAGATAAAAACCGCGATATGTATGTTAAGGTGTTCTCATTTGACCAAAGAACTGTAGAACAGAATACATGGGGTAGAGATTGTTATTTAAGTCTTCGTCTTGTTAAGGATTATAATGGTGAGAACCTTTATGATGTCGAGAATATTGATGGTGCTACAGTAACAACTAAACACTTCGTAATGGAAAATGATGAGGACAAGAAAAAATATGATACAACTCTCATTTGGACATGCGAAAATATCGGTTTTTCTAACCCTCAGTATGGTGGAGTTAAATCCCCTGAGTGGCCTGATGAAGAAGGTACTTCATTCGTTATTCGCTATTATGTAAACGATTGGGATGGCGAGAAATGGATTAAGAATGAAATTCAAGAAGGTGAATCAATTGTAATTTTTGAGGAGAATGGCGTTAAGATGCATGAGTGGCGCCTTGTTGATGGTGTTCTCATTGATACTCTTGAAATCACAATGAATGAAATTGCTAAAGATTTCGCTGAGGTTAATAGTAGATTAGATGCTCTTGAGGATGGCTTGGCACAGGAGGTTATTGATAGAACTAATGCTGATGCTACTCTTCAGGATAATATTGACGCAGAGGCGGAGGCTCGTGAAGAGGCTGATGCTTCTCTTCAGGATAATATTGATGCTGAGACAAAGGCTCGTGAAGAGGCTGATGGTGAACTTCAAAAACAGATAGATACTATTGTTGACTATAACGAACAATTTGCTGAAGATATACAAAATAAATTTGGTGAGCTTGATGAGAAAGATAACGAACTTCAGGATAATATTGATGCTGAGACAAAGGCTCGTGAGACTGCGGATAGTAACCTTCAAAAGAATATTGATATTGAAGAAGCAACTCGTAAAAATGAGGATAACGAACTTAAAAGGAACATTGATGAAAATAAAATTGTTCTTAAAGATACGAGTTTAGTTCTTGAAGAGGGGGCAACCATTAATAATGTTACAACTCCAACAACAATAAAACTTAATATTCCTGAAAACTCAATGATTAGAATTGATGAGTATGGTATTTATTTTGATGGTGATTTTAATGTCGGTACTGAAACCAAAATTAATAATAAAACTCAGGAATAATAATTTTTTGTTATGAAAAATAGATTGCAAATTAAATATTATTGGCCTAACTTCCCTTACACAAGGGAAGAGGCTATTGAATATATTAATTATATTCACAAGTATGATGGGGAAAATAACCCTAATCCAAGAGTATCATTGCGCGGAGAGCCAATAGCTGTTTTTTATGGTGATAGTCCTATTAATAGTAATGTGATTTTAGCTATTGGACGTACTGAGTCTCAAAATGGTGATGATTATTTCTTTATTGACACCGCTAAAATGAAAGAAGACAACGAATATTTATCAGGTGTTACTGAAGAAGTTAAAAAAGTAGCTTATCAAGCACAATCAGATATTACTGAATTAAGAAAAAGTATTAATAATATTAATACATTAATTGAAAAGTTACAGGCTGAAGATCAAACACTTTACAATCGTATTGCTGAAGAGGTTAAAAAAATTATGGGAGGTGAACCTGTAAAGGGACTTGATAATTTAACAAAAATAGGTTCTACAATTAAGACTATTATAAGTAAGGTACATAACAATGCCACTGATATTGAAAAGAATGTAGAACGTATTAATGGTATAGATAATCGCCTTCTTGATATTGCAACTAAAATGTCCGATTTTACCGATAATATTCATAAAATTATCGAGAGTGAAAAGGAAGAAAGAGATAAAATTTATGAAAAAATTGGTGAAATTCCCGAAAATTTAAGTGTTAGTGAGTATATTATATCATCTCTTATAGAAGCTAAAACTTATGCTGATAGTTTAGCAAAAAATTATGATGCTGTAGGCTCAGCAAATCAAGCTAAGCAAGACGCTCAGTCTTATGCTGATAGTTTAAATGCAGTAATGAATTCCCGTGTTTTAGCTCTTGAAGCAATTGATCATGACCACTCTAACAAGGAAGTTCTTGATGGTATTACAGCTGATAAGGTAGTTGCTTGGGATGCTGCAGAGCAGAATGCTAAAGATGACGCTACTTTGAAAGCTAATAATGCACAGAATGCTGCTCAGAATTATACAGATGCTTTAGCAAAAACAATTAAAGTTAAGTCTAACGATAGGAGTATTAATATTGGTTATCCAACATCTGAAGGTACTGATATATCTGTTAATATTGATGGTAATACAATTGTTAGAAATGGTGATGGTATCCTTAGCGTAGCATCGGATAAGTTGGTACAATATAGAGGTTCTAACTCAATCGATGTATCGGAAGTTAAAGATGGTGTTAAAACTATATCATTGACTGTTAATGATAATGATAAAATCATAACTAATGATGTAAATGGCTTAATGACAACTCTTTCTCTTAAATGGGTAGAAGGAACTGTTGGTGGAGCTAAAGATGAAATTCAACTTATTGGTAAGAATGATGTTGTAATTTCACGTATTGATGTTGCTAAATTTATTAAGGATGGTATTCTTGAAGGTGTTGATCTTCTTGATGAAAATGGAAAGAAAATCCTTCGTTTCACTTGGAATATTGATGCTTCTAATGATGCTTCTCAAAAAGTAACTGATATTGATGTCTCTGAATTAATTGATGTGTATACAGCTGGTAAAGGTTTAGAGCTTATTGGTTCTGAATTCAATATTAAGCTTTCAGAAAATAGCGATAAAAATGAAGGAAATGAGTTCCTTAGCCTTGCAAGTGATGGACTTAAATTAAGTGGTGTTAAAGAATATGTTCAAGGGCTTATTGATGAAGTTAAATTGGATTGCCAAGAGAATGAAAGTGATATTAAAACTATTAAAACTAATATCTCCAACATAGAGGGTAATATTACAACAATAACTTCAGGTTTAACCGAAACCAATAATAGAGTTGGTAATTTGGAAACAGTTTCTCATACCCATAGTAATAAGGTTGTTATAGATACAATAACAGAAGATAAAGTTACTGCTTGGAGCAATTCATTATCAGAAGCTAAAACTTATGCTGATGATAAAGATAAAAATGTAAAAAAAGATGTTTATAATTCATTTATTTCTACAATAGTAACAAATGTAACACCTGAAGACGCAACTTCACAAACTCTTATCAGAACAATAGGTGAGGGGGAAAATCCAAAATTCTATGTATCAAATAGCTCAAGAGATATGTTCCATAATGGGGATTCTCTTTATAATGTGATTGAAACCCTTAAAGAAAATGAAGAACTAAAAGGTAAAGTTCAAGTATTAGAGAGTAAAGTTGTAACATTAGAAGGGCAAATAGCAAGCCTTCAAACATCAATTGATCTTATTATTAATAGACTTGATAATATTAATCTTAAGGTTGATATGGAAGAAATTAAGACTGCGGTTGTTCCTGTGGCTGTTCAACAAGCTAAGGAAGAAATTATTTCAGGCGATGTATTTAAGGCAATTGATGGTGAAATTAAAGTTAGTGTTGACAATGGTACTATTACTTATGGATTTGATGATAATGCTGTATTTATGGCTGAATTTAATCCATCACTTAATGATGAGTAATATAGTTTATTTATTATATAAACAAATTAAAGGGAGCATTATGCTCCCTTTTTTGTTATATATCAACTATTTATTAGTAATAAAAAAGGTTTGAACAATGGTTTACGAAAAACATGTTGGTATATACGAGAATACTGCTGATTTTGAAGCAGATAGAGGTAATTTAAAATCTCCATGGGTTGCTTATATTAAAGACAGTGAAGGTAATTATATGATGTCATATTCTGATGACATGACATATGAAAAATACGAACTAAGCGATATGCAACGTTTAGAAAAAGAAATTATTGATTTGAAGGGTAGTGTTGAGACACTTACTGAAGATGAATATGAGGAATTAATTGCATTACCTGAAGGTGGTTTTATGACAATAACTAATATAGATGGAACTAAAAAGAATAATGTTACATTTAATCCAAATGTAAGGTATTATACTTATGATCCTGACGATTTACCAAATAAAGAATAGTTATGGCACATCAAAATAAAAAAGAATTAACAAATATCTTCATTAATAAAACCCCCATACAATCTGTTTATCAGTTTGGTGTGGTTTTATGGCAGGCGGTTCGTTCTTGTTTTGGAAGTGGTATTTGGGTAAATGAAAAACCATGGATTAATGAAGAAATATGGAAAAATGAATAATATTTTAAAACAATATATTAATGGCAAAAGAAGATAAATATTGGAATAATCCCGTTGATGATTTAAGTATCGATTGGGGTGTTGGTGATGCTGAAAAGACAAATGGTAAACCTTTGTCGGGTAGAGCTGTCCAAGATACAATTAAAAATACTTTTGATAAAAAAGTTGGGTATGTTGGTTATTACGAGAAAATACGTAAATATATCATGACTAAGGATGATGATAGTTTCTTTTTATATAGAGATTTAATGGAAAATGGTGAAATAGAGGAGGCTAAAAAATATAATCTTGGAGAGTTTAATGCACCATTTGAACATTCAATTAGTGTTTCTTTTACTAACCCTAAGAATGGCTATATGACAATACTTAAAGGAACTAAAGGGGTGGAACTTAGTTTTTATTTTACAACTAAGGATTCGCAGGGTAATTTAGTGCCTGAGTATTATAATTATAAAATTACAAGTACACAAAGTAATGGCGTTCAAAGAACAAAAAATGGTTATACTAAAGATCAACAAAATACAAATGTAACCTTTAATGTTGATGATTTATTAAGTGATGGTGTTAATAATATCACAGTAACTGCTACAGGACAGATGTCAGGTGTATCAGGGTTTGCTACAGCTGTAGTAAAAGTTATTGTTTTGAATGTTAGTGATAAATTTGATATTTCAACAAGATATACTTTCCGTGATACAATAAGTGAAACTATAAATGTTCGTCATACAGTTGAAACAAATTCAAGGACTATTGTTAAATGGTATATAGATAATGATTATAAGGGTGATACTGAATTTAATAGTGGTGGAGAAGGACTTTTTACTTATGTTATAAAAAAAGGTGATTTAACTAATGGAGTACACACTATTAAGTATTTCGCTGAATATGCAGATGGAGATACTGCGGAACCATTTGTAACGCCAATTTATTGCCGTAATTTCTTTGTTGTTAATACTGACTATACTATAGGGAAATTACCATTATTTTCAATGTCATTCGAATTACCGTATGCTGAAGAGTATTTAACAGGAAGTGTAAAACCTATGTTCCAAAATATTAAACAATATGATACAATTACAATTCCTTTCGCAATACACGCAGATGGCGAATGTGTTGTTAATATTGAAATAGCAGAAGGAGGTAAGGATACTTTTAAAACTTATTCAACAGTAATTGCTGAATCAAATAAAGTTATTAACCAAAAAGTTGTTATTAAGGAAAAAGGTAATGCATATATTAGGTTTAGTTCTGAAGGAGTGGAACCAATTAATATAGGACCATTTGAAGTATTGCATAACGATTTAATACAAGCCCCAAGTGACGATAACTTATTACTTTATTTAAATGCTGAAGGACGTATTAATAAAGATGAAAAGGTGTCTGTATGGGAATACGGTGATTATAAAGTGAAGTTTAGTGATAATTTTCAATGGAATAGTATGAATGGATGGAATGATGATAAGTTAATCATTACTAATGGTACATTTGTAGAAATTCCATTTAAGCCTTTTGCTGATTCAAAGCTTTATAATGGTGGTTATACATTGGAATTTGAGTTTTCAACTAAAAATATTTATGATGAAAATGGTGTAATATGCCGAATTATGGATGAAAATACCGATGATAATCCTGCTGGTATTGAATTGACTGCTTCAGAAGCAATATTCCACATAAATTCAAATACTAAAATTTCAACAAAATTCAAAAGTGGTCAGACTTATCGTGTAAGTTTTGTGAAAACTGATACAGGTTCTAATGAAGATGATTACAAAAATTCTCGTTTCGTAAAATTATATGTAAATGGTGTGTTGTGTGGTATTGAAGAATTTAAGTTTAATACTAATTTCACAAATAATTCAATAATTAAATTCCAAGGTACTGAAAAGGCTGAGGTTGAATTGAGGAATATTCGTATTATTGGAGAAGCTTTAGATGATGATGAAATATTAAATAACTATATGTTTTATCGTACTAATTCTGTTGAAAAAACAGAACTTTATACCAATAATAATATTGTAAATGGAAGTTTTTTAAATATTGAAGCTATTAAACAATATCTTCCTGTAATGATAATTAAGCAAAGAACAGCTGAGCATAAAATAGAAAATCTTGAACTTGAATTTTCGGATAAAAAGAAAACAATATATGTTGATATTGACTATACTGATGTGAATAATCCTGAACATAATTTCAAGATTGAACATGCAACACTTATGCCTCAGGGAACATCTTCAATGAAATACCCTAAAAAGAATTATCGTTTTTATACACAGAAACATGATAATACAAAACTTTTTGTTGGTGAATTTAAAAATCAAGAAAGAACGGGTAAAGATCGCAAGTTTTCTTTTAAAGATGGTGCCCCTGAAGTTAAATGTTGGTGTTTAAAGGCTGACTTTGCCGAATCGTCAGGTACACATAATACAGGTGTTGCTAGATATTGGAATAAGGTATTAACAGAAGCAAAATTATACACAAATGCCCAAAGAGTTGCTATTGAAGAAAACTATGATTCTGATGTACGTACCACAATTGATGGTTTTCCTATTGTTTTATTTTATGAAACAATGGATGGTGACATGCGTTTCTTAGGTAAATATAATTTTAATAACGATAAATCCAGTGAAGATGTATTTGGATTTACTGGTGGGGATAAAGTTGAAACAAGAGTAATTCGTTATTTACCTATTGGTACCAATAAACCTATAATACAAAATGAAGAAAAAACTGTTGATGGTATAACTACTTTAGTACCAAAAGCAGAAATACTTTATTCTAATGGGTTTTTTGAAGAGGATGGAATTATTAGAAGTGCTGCTGATATATTTGAGAAACCTAGTAAAGATTCGCCATTATATTATTATGAAGGTGTTGAAGGTGATAATGGGGGCAAAATGTATTACATGCTTCAAACACAAGATATGTTCGATAATCCACGTATGGAGTGTTGGGAAATTTTATCATCAGGTAGTAAATTGGCATTATTTACTCAGGTAATGACAGGTATAAAAGAGAAAGACTTTGATAAAAAAAATGAAAAAATAGGGTATTATGATGAGACAAATGCTTTCCAAGAAAGTTTTGAATCTCGTTTCCCTGACTGTGGAGATTATTTTAATACATATAATCTACAACGTTTTATCAAATGGTTAAATGATTGCCAATATCTTAAAACAGAAGTGGATGAAAACAAAATAGCTAAATTAGTCCCAATGTCTCAAGAAGAGTTGGAAGCATTGGAAGGGTATAGCCCAAAATTAACTATTCAATTATTAAGTAGAGTTAATAAAGATAGATTTAAATTTGCTTTTAATAGAGATATTGAATATCAGCCAATAGATTATGATAGGATTAAAGATGAACTTGAAAATTATGACAATATGTCATCATTTGAAGGATATCGTTATGTGGTTGGTATGACAGATGAATTAGCTAAGGATTATGTTTGTATTGAAGTTGATGATTTACCAACAGTTAAAAATGACATGGTAGATTTAATAAAATTTGAAGATTACTATTATTATTGGGGTTATTATAAAGTATATTATACAATGGAATTACCAACAGAAAATATTGGTGAAGGTATGTATGTATGCTTATTTAATGAACTTAGTAGTGAGAACAAAAATAAAGGTTATTATGCGTGGAAGGATTTTAGAGAATTTTCTGAATTTATAGAATTAAAAGAATACGATAATACTCCTGAAAATAGAGCTTTAAAATTTGCAGTGGAAAAATATGACCATTTTAGAATGGATATGTTGGCTGCATATTATATCTATTTAATGCGTTTTGGTGGTGTTGACCAAACTGTCAAAAACGCCATGCTCACAACAGAGGGTAGTGATGATAATACAAATATCGATTTGCCATCTAAATGGTATTTTATTAATTACGATAATGATACCATTCTTGGTGTGAAGAACGATGGACGTTTAGTGTTTGATCCTTATATTGATAGAAATACTATTGAAGTTACTACATTAGATAAGGATGGAAATGAAGTGTATGCTTTTTGTTATGCTGGTAAAAATTCAGTAATGTGGAATAACTTTGAGTATGATAAAGATTTTATGGATTATGTACCAACTATAGATGAAGAGCTTCAAAAATCAGCTGCAGGTTTATCTTATGAAAACGCAATTAATATGTTTAATAAAGAACAAGCAGGTAAATGGTGTGAGCGCATTTATAACTGGGATGCTAACGAAAAATATATTAAGACATTCACTAATCGTTCTTCTAATATGGAAAATGACAAGAACGCAACATTCGATTATTTGTTAAATGTACAAGGACCTCGTAGTGCTCATAGGGAGTGGTGGTTATCCAAGAGATTTAATATATTTGATAGTTATTATACTACAGGTTCATTTAAAAATGATGTTGTAACATTTAAGTGTAATGGACCAAGTAAAAATAATGATACTGCGGAAATAACTTCAGGTGAGGATATCTATTATGGATATTATAAAAACAACCCTGAATCTGCATTTAAGACATCAACAACAATTAAACCTGGTGATACTTGGACATTGACAGTTACTGCTGACTCTACTATTGGTGATCCACACGCTATTTTCGGTGCGCCGAATATTAAGAAAATGGATTTAAGAGGTATTTCTCACCGTTTGACTGAATTACAGATGCAAGGTATTAGAAATAGTACTATTGGTACTAAATTGACGGAGTTACTTATTGGTAATCATGAACAACCAAGATTAAATGAATCATTTGATGTATTTGGTGGTACAGATAATATGGAAAAATTAGAAATATTGGATGTAACAGGTTGTAAAAATCTTCCTAATATACATAATGGTTCTAATATGAAGGAACTTTATTGTGCAGGTACGAAAGTAGATAGTATTTCATTTAAAGGAAGTAATATTACTAAAATGGAACTACCAATTATTTTGGAATCGTTAACATTAAATGAATGTCCTAATATTACATGGAATAATATTAAATTCTTTGAATTGGATGATAGTGGTATAAAAAGGGAGGTTGTTAATTTTAGTAAACAACGAAATTTAACAACAATAGAGATTGTTGATTCACCTAAGTTGTTAAGTAATCATGATATAATTTTAACATGGGTTAATACACGTAAAGAACAAGGTTGGAATTTATCTAATTGTCGACTTAAATTAGATAAAATAAATTGGACACTTAATGCTGATGAGATTGAAAAACTCTATGTATTAGGGGAAATTGGAACACCTGTTGAGGATACTATAAAAGGTAAAATTAA
>JAEIGA010011027.1_pt1 | contig 13713 bp, 17 predicted proteins | sample 9270691 | NCBI WGS metagenome assembly JAEIGA01 (sample SAMN17057246, study PRJNA624740) | gut metagenome | biome: biome; isolation source: fecal sample | host: Bos grunniens | place: China: Xizang | collected 2019
GGCTCCTGCCTCGTTATGTGGCTCGGTGAAAGCATCAACGAAAAGGGTATCGGCAACGGTATCTCCATGATCCTTTTTGCTTCCATCGTTTCCAGAGGACCCGCAATCGTTATGAGCCTCGTTTACAACATCCAGATGGGTAAATGGTACATTCCCCTTGTTGTTCTCGTTATGGCTCTCCTCATTCTTGCGTTCATCGTATTTATGGACAGCGCAGAAAGAAGAATTCCGATCCAGTACGCTAAACGTCAGATCGGTAGAAAAATGTACGGCGGCCAGAGCACTCACTTGCCTATCAAAGTAGTTATGACCGGTGTTATGCCTATCATCTTTACTTTTGCTATCATCAGCATTCCGGCAACTATTGCTCAGTTCGTTCCTAACTCGGGTTATGCTCAGTTTGTAATGAAATACTTCTCTCAGACATCACCCATTTACATCATTCTGACATTCGCACTTATTATTGCTTTCAACTATTTCTATATCTCTATTCAGTATAATCCCATAGAAATAGCTAACAACATCAAGAACAACGGCGGCACAATCCCCGGTATTCGTCCCGGTAAGCCGACCAGCGACTTCATCATCAAGACAGTTCACAAAGTAACACTTTTCGGTGCTCTCTTCCTTGGTGTTATCGCTATCCTTCCGTTTATCATTCAGATCATCTTCCCCGCAACAGCAGGTATTGCTCTCGGTGGTACATCTGTATTGATTCTCGTTTCCGTTTCTCTTGAAACTGTTAAGCAGCTCGAATCTCAGATGCTTATGCGTCATTACAAAGGTTTTCTTGAATAAAAGAAAGGGGTATGCACTGTGAAATCCAATTCGTTAAGACTTGTTATTCTCGGTGCTCCCGGAGCAGGTAAAGGCACTCAAGCGGAAAGACTTTCAGAGAAGTTCTCCGTGCCTCAGATCTCAACCGGCGTGATCCTTCGCGCCGCGATCGAGGCCGGAACTCCTCTCGGTCTTAAAGTTAAGGAACTTATAGAAAACGGTAAATTCGTGTCCGATGAGGACGTTGTTGCGATCGTCGGACAGCGAATAACCGAAAAAGACTGTGAAAACGGTTTTATTCTTGACGGTTTCCCGAGAACCATTCCGCAGGCCGAGGCCCTCGAAAACCTGCTTGCGGAGCGCAATATTGCTCTTGATGCTGTCCTTTCAATAGATGTAAACGATTCTGATATCGTTTCTCGTATGTCAGGACGCCGCGTATGTAAAAAATGCGGTGCAAGCTATCATGTAGTATATAAACGTCCCCAAAACGGCAATCTTTGCGATAATTGTTCATCCGAACTTGTAATAAGAGAAGATGACAAGGTAGAGGTTGTTATGGACAGACTTGAAGCTTATCATAAGCAGACAGCTCCGCTCAAAGAATTCTACTCAGCAAAAGGTTTGCTTGTGTCCGTTGAAGGTAAAGAGGAGCTCGCAGAGACTTCCGCTGCCGTAGACAGCGCAATCGAAAAACTTTAAAGCTGGTAGGTAAATAAAATGATAGTTATTAAAAATCGCCGTGAGATCGATTTGATGCGAAAAGCCGGTGCGATCGCAGCTGAAGCCCTCGCAAGAGGCGGAGAAGCTGTAAAACCCGGTGTTTCAACAAAACATATAAACGATCTTATGGAAAAGTTCATCAGGAGTAGAAATGCGTATCCCTCGTTCTTAAACTACGGCGGCTTCCCTGCTTCCGCGTGCATTTCAATAAATGACGAGGTAATTCACGGGATCCCTTCGGATACGCGTATCATTCAGGATGGAGATATTGTGAGTATTGATGTCGGTGTTCTGCTCAACGGCTACCATGCCGACAATGCAAACACCTTTCCCGCCGGTACCGTCAGCGGGGAGGCGCTTAAACTGATCGAAGCAACAAGAGGCTCCTTCTGGGAAGGCATGAAATATGCCACAGCTGGAAAAAGACTCGGAGATGTCGGTCATGCGATAAGCGCGCACGCCGTAAAGAACGGATACTCCGTTGTTTACGAATATGTCGGACATGGCGTTGGAACACAACTTCACGAAGAACCGAATGTTCCTAACTATGGAATGCAGGGCAAAGGCAGACGTCTTGAAGAAAATATGACGATTGCTGTAGAGCCGATGATAAATCAGGGTGTTCCCGATGTTAAGCAGCTTTCGGATAAATGGACTGTAGTTACAAAAGACGGTAAGCTTTCAGCTCACTATGAGCATACGATAGCTATAACAAAAGATGAGCCGTTAATACTCACATCTCTGTAGGAGATCATATGGATAGTAACGACATTGGCAAAGGGTGTATAGTTGAATCAATAGCAGGCCGAGATAAAGATCATCTTTTTATCGTGCTTGATACTATCGGTGAATATGCGCTTTTGGTTGATGGAAAAATCCGCAGGATCGAAAATCCTAAGCGAAAAAAAATAAAACACCTGCGTTTTCACGCTTTACGCGACGACGTTCGTGTTTATACAAAAATAATGGCCGGAATCCGGCCCGACAATGCGGAAATACGTAAGACAATAGCTCTTTTCGTAAATTCCGACAAAGAAAGCTCTTGAAGGAGGTTAAACACTTGGCAAAAGAAAATTTGATAGTGGTCGAAGGTGTTATCGTTGATACTCTTCCGAACACAAAGTTTATAGTCGAACTTCCCAATGGACATAAGATTGACGCTTATATCTCCGGCAGAATGCGCGAGAATAACATCCGCATCATGCTTGGTGACCGCGTGGAAGTCGAGATGTCACCTTATGACCTTACCAAGGGCAGGATCACTTTCCGCGGAGTTCGTAAAAGAAATCCGTAAGAAGTGTCCTTCTTATAACCAGATTAACCGTAATTAGTTGAATGAAACCGAGGAGGTAATTCAAAATGAAGGTACGTCCTTCCGTTAAACCGATGTGCGATAAGTGCAAGGTTATAAAGAGAAAAGGTAAAGTAATGGTAATATGCGAAGACCCTAAGCATAAACAGAGACAGGGTTAATTAAATCGGAGGTGTATTCACAAGCATGGCAAGAATAGCTGGCATCGATCTGCCGAATAACAAACGCGTAGAAGTCGGTTTGACTTATATCTACGGTATCGGCATCAACAAATCCAGAACCATCTTAAGCGCAACAGGTGTAAATCCTGACACAAGAGTAAAGGATCTCACAGAAGACGATCTCTCTGCTCTCCGTGAATATATAGATAAAAACGTAACAGTCGAAGGTGACCTTCGCAGAGCAGTAGCTCTCGACATCAAACGTCTCGTTGAAATCGGTTGTTACAGAGGCGTTCGCCACAGAAAGAACCTTCCCGTTCGTGGTCAGCGTACCAAAACAAACGCAAGAACTCGTAAAGGTCCGTCCAAGACCGTAGCGAATAAGAAGAAATAAGTTCGGAGGGAAATAAAATGGCTAAAGCCGCAGCTAATAAAAAGACAACTGTTAAAAGACGTAGAGACAAAAAGAATATAGCCAAAGGTGCCGTTCATATCCTTTCCAGCTTCAATAATACCATCGTAACCATCACCGATGTTAACGGAAATGCAATTTCCTGGGCATCCGCAGGTGGACTTGGTTTCAGAGGTTCCAAGAAGAGCACTGCATTCGCAGCTCAGACCGCAGCAGAAACCGCTGCTAAAGCTTCTATGGAACATGGTATGAAGTCTGTTGAAGTATATGTTAAAGGTCCCGGCCCCGGACGTGAGGCTGCTATCAGAGCGCTCCAGACAGCAGGCATGGAAGTTACCATGATCAAAGACGTTACACCTATCCCGCACAACGGCTGCCGTCCCCCGAAGCGCCGCCGTGTATAATTGGAGGTAAATTTACAGATGGCAAGATACACAGGTCCTGTCTGCCGTATGTGCAGACGTGAAAAGGAAAAACTTTTCCTTAAAGGTGAAAAATGCTACTCGGATAAGTGCCCTATCACTAAAGGCGCTAAAGTTCCCGGTCAGCACGGCGCAAGCCGCAAAAAGGCTACCGGTTACGGTATCCAGTTCCGTGAAAAACAGAAGGTTAAGAGATACTACGGTATGCTCGAAAAACAGTTCCGTCTCTATTTTGATATAGCATCCAAAAAAGAAGGCGTAACTGGTGATAACCTTCTCCGTATCTGCGAATCCAGACTTGACAACGTTGTTTACCGTCTTGGTTTCGCTATGTCCCGTGCAGAAGCTAAACAGCTCATCAACCACGGTCATTTCCTCGTAAACGGCAAGAAAGTAGATATTCCGTCCTACATCCTCGAAGTAGGTGACGTTATCGATATCAAAGCAGACAGCAAAGAATCTACCAAGATCAAAGCGATCCTCGCTGCTAACGATCAGAAGCCCATTCCCAGCTGGCTCGACCTCGATAAAAACACCTGCACCGGTAGGGTAGCAGATCTTCCCGATCCCGCAGGAATCGATCTCCCGATCGAAGTTCATCTTATCGTTGAGTTGTACTCCAAATAATAGTTTCTGAATATAATCAAACCGCTTCGTTGATATCGGGCAATGACGGGAGTTATAACTTGATAACAACGGCAGATATTTCACTAAAGAAAGGGTGCGTTATATGATAGAAATCCAAAAGCCTACAATCGATGTAGTTGAAGTTTCCGAAGACGGTACTTACGGTAAGTTCGTCGTTGAACCTCTTGAAAGAGGATATGGCATTACTCTTGGCAACTCGCTTCGCAGAATGCTTCTTTCCTCCCTTCAGGGCGCAGCTGTTACTTCGATAAAGATCGATGGCGTACAACACGAATTTTCGACGATACCCGGCGTAAAAGAAGATGTCGCAGAGATCGTTCTTAATATGAAAGGTCTTATTGCGAGACTTCACGGATCGTCTTCCAAATTTGCATATATAGAAGCACAGGATGAAGGCGAAGTCACAGCGAAAGATATTAAAGCAGACAGCGATATCGAAATTTTGAATCCCGATATGCATATCGCGACTCTCTCTAAAGATTCCAGATTGTATATGGAGATCACTATCGGTACCGATAAAGGCTATATTCCTTCTGAAAGAAATAAGCCCGCTAATGCTCCTATCGGACTCATCGCAATGGACTCTTCTCATTCTCCTGTATGCAAAGTTAATTACACCGTTCAGAATACCCGTGTCGGCAATATAACCGACTACGACAAGCTCGAAATGGAAGTCTGGACAAACGGCACTATTTCCGCTCGTACAGCAGTTTCTATGTCTGCTAAGATTCTCAGTGAACATCTTACTTTGTTCATTGACCTTGCAGAACCTCAGGAAATGGCTGAAGAAGTTTGGAAGGGTGACGAGATCGAAAGCAAAGAAAAGATACTCAGCATGACTATCGAAGAGCTCGATCTCTCCGTTCGTTCTTTCAACTGCCTTAAGAGAGCCGGCATCAATACTGTGGATGATCTTATCAACAAGTCTCCCGAAGAAATGATGCGTGTTCGTAACTTGGGTAAGAAATCGCTCGAAGAAGTAATTGTTAAACTTGAATCATACGGATTGCAATTTGCATTAGATAAAGAATAAGGAAGGAGGCTACTGCCAAATGGGAACTCGCAAACTCGGCAGATCTACCGATCACAGAATTTCCATGCTTCGCGGAATGGTTACTTATCTTCTCGAAAACGGACAGATCGAAACCACCGCGACAAGAGCTAAGGAAGTTCGTTGCATCGCAGAAAAAATGATCACTTTAGGTAAACAGAATACATTGCACGCAAAAAGACAGGCACTCAGCTACATCACCAAGGAGGACGTTGTTAAGAAACTCTTTGACGAAATCTCTCCCAAGTATGCTGATCGTAACGGTGGTTATACTCGTATAATCAAAACCGGCCCCCGTCGCGGCGATGCTGCTGAAATGGCTATCATTCAGCTTATCTAATTAAAGATATATACTTAAAACGGAGGAACGAAAGTTCCTTCGTTTTTTTATGTTTACAGACATCAAAAGTTAAAGTTTTGTCATTGATTTTTTATTACTGTTATAGTATAATTATTAAATAAGGTAAAATGGCTTTTTACTTGCTTAACCTCGAAATTTGATGTTTAACGTAAAATTTGAGAGGCGCAAGTCGAAATTTTGCATAAAATAACAGATTCTTCATAAAAAAGGATAGATATCATGAAAAAATTATTATTGGGTAACGAAGCAGTAGCCCGCGGTCTTTACGAACACGGTTGCCGTATCGTTTCTTCTTATCCCGGTACACCTTCTACCGAAATTACCGAATTTGCCGCAACATACAATGATCTTTATGCTGAATGGGCTCCCAATGAAAAAGTTGCTGTTGAAACAGCAATCGGCGCTTCTTTCGGCGGCGCAAGAGCTTTTGCGGCAATGAAACACGTTGGTCTTAACGTTGCTGCTGACCCTGTTTTTACATCTTCTTATACCGGCATAAATGCAGGTCTTATTATTGCTGTAGCAGATGACCCCGGTATGCATTCTTCTCAGAATGAACAGGATTCCAGAAATTATGCGATCGCATCGAAAATTCCGATGCTCGAACCTTCCGATTCTACCGAATGCCGTGATTTTGTTGGCATTGCATATGAAATTTCCGAAAAATTCGATACTCCTGTTTTCCTTCGTCTTACAACAAGAATTGCTCACTCTCAGAGCCTTGTTGAACTTGGCGAAAGAACCGACGTAGATGTTAAACCTTTTGAGAAAAATCCCAGAAAGTATGTTATGACACCTGCAAATGCTATTCCCAAGCATGTTGTTGTTGAAAATCGCACTGCTGCTATCCGTGATTGGGCTGAATCCTGCGCTGTTAACACAGTTGAAGATAACGGAACATCTATCGGCGTAATTGCTGCAGGCGCATGCTTTGAATATGCAAAGGAAGCACTCGGAAACAACGCTTCTTATCTTAAGCTCGGTATGGTAAATCCGCTTCCCGTTAAACTTATTGCAGATTTCTGCGCTAAATATGAAAAAGTTTACGTTATCGAAGAACTTGATCCCGTTATCGAAAATCATTGTAAAACAAACGGTTTCAACGTTATCGGTAAAGAAATATTCCCCCTTTGCGGCGAGATCAATTCCTCTATGATCAAGGAAAAGATCCTCGGCGAAAAGACTGAGATCGGCGCATCCTTTGCTGATCTTCCCGTTCGTCCTCCCGTTATGTGCTCCGGTTGTCCTCACAGAGGCATGTTCTACGTACTTAAAAAACTCGGCGTATTTGTTAACGGCGACATCGGTTGTTATACTCTCGGCGGTGCTGCTCCTCTTAACGCTATAGATACAACCGTTTGCATGGGCTTCTCCGTTGCAGGTCTTCACGGCTTCTTAAAAGCAAACGGTGAAACTAAAAAATCAGTAGCTGTTATTGGTGACTCCACATTTATTCATTCCGGTATCACAGGCCTTATCAATATGGCTTACAACAGATCCTCCGGTACAGTTATCGTTCTTGATAACTCAATTACCGGTATGACAGGTCATCAGCAGAACCCCTCCACAGGCGTTACTCTTAAAGGTGATATGACAACATCTGTTGATCTTGAAGCTCTCTGTAAGGCAGTTGGCATCAACAGAGTAAGAGTTGTAGATCCTCAGGAGATCGATGAGGTTGAAAAGATCGTTAAAGAAGAACTTGAGGCTGACGAGCCGAGTGTTATCATAGCAAGAAGACCTTGTGTTATGATCAAAAAAGCGGTTATCAATCCTCCTTACAGAATCGACCCCGATAAGTGCAAAAAATGCAAAATGTGTATGAAGATAGGTTGTCCGAGCCTTTCCGTTGATCCCGAAACAGGAAAAGTTTCTGTTGACAAGACTCTTTGCGTTGGCTGCGGTCTCTGTAAAAAACTTTGTAAATTCGACGCTATTTGCGAAAACTGATAATGAAATATCTTCTGTCTGTTATCTTAACATTTTGTTGTCTTCTGACAGCATCCTGTTCTGTTTTTCCCGAAAGGGCACCTAAATACGACCCGACTGTTGATTATGAAATCGATGATATAAAGAAGGATTTTCCTTCTTTGAGTAATGTTCCTGTTTTGTATATCAACATTGATAAAGAAGCCTGGCTTATAACAAAGGAGGAATATATCTCCGCTGTTGTTACGGCTCCGGATTCGGGTTTGGTAGAAGTTGATGCGAGCCTGAAGGGTAGGGGAAATGCCTCGTGGGGATTACCTCAAAAGCCTTTTAATCTTAAATTCTCGACCGAAACAAATCTTTTCGGTATGGGTTCTGCAAAATCCTGGGTTTTGATTACGTTGTTTTACGATAAAACGTTGCTTCGTAATTATTTAACGTTAAATCTTGCGGAAACAGTGTCTTCGGGCGCTGAAATGGACTGTATGTTTGTTGAAGTTGTGTTGAACGGCGAATATAACGGTCTTTATCTGCTGACCGAAAAGGTTGAAGACGAAAAAACAAGAGTTGACCTCTCTAAAAAAACAGGCGATGCTCTTTTTGAGATCGAACAGGCATACAGACATAATGATATATGCGATAACTGCATTCATTTAAAAAGTAATACTCATATAACATTCAAGGATCCCGAACCGGAAGATCTTACGGGTGTTGAATTTGAAAATCTTCACGAACAAATGAGCGGTCTTCTGACAGATGCAGACAATGCCATACGTTCCCGCGATTTTCAGCAGATCTCTAAATTCATTGATGTAGACTCGTTTATAAATTGGTATATAGTAAACGAATTCGTCAAGAATTACGACTCTCAGTTCGTTACAAGCTGCTACTGTTACATCAAAAACGGTATTTTGTATATGGGTCCTTGTTGGGACTACGATACGTGCATGGGTAATCAGGATGTTGCGTCGTGCCTGAGTCCTAACGGGCTTCATGTAAGACAGGCTCCGTGGTTTAATCATCTTATGCGAACAGGTGAATTTTTTGATCTTGTTTGCGAGCGTTGGAATGAGCTTGTTTCGGACGGTGTTTTTGACGGTATGCTCAAAAGCATTGATGAACAGACCGAATATCTTTCGGAGGCTTCCGTTTCTCATTTTGAACGTTGGCCCGATTCTTTGAGATCATCCGATCTTCGAGGCAGACATGCTTTGTTTACCTATGAAGAGGAGATATCGTATCTCAAGGATTGGATAGAAAAGCGTGTTGAATATTTAAACCAGAAATGGACAGTTGATTAATTGCGATATATAATAAATGTTTGAAAGTCTCTTTCAAATGAAAGGAATCTTTAAAATGAAAACGACTAATATAATGATCGTTGGTGTTGGCGGACAGGGCACTCTTCTTGCCAGCAGACTTCTCGGTCACATTCTCCCCGGTATGGGCTATGATGTTAAAATTTCCGAAGTTCACGGTATGTCTCAGCGCGGCGGCAGTGTTGTAACATTTGTTCGCTACGGTGAAAAAGTATCTTCTCCGATTATCGAAAAAGGCGAAGCAGACTATATCATCGCTTTTGAACAGCTTGAAGCATCCCGTTGGCTTTCTTATCTCAAAAAAGACGGCAAGCTTATCACAAGCGTTCAGAAAATCGATCCCATGCCCGTTATTACAGGTGCATGTGAATATCCCGAGGCTCTTCCCGAAAAGATCAAGGAAGCAGGCGTTGATGTTATTTGTGCCGACGTTCTTTCTCTTGCAGAAAAAGCAGGCAGCTCCAAAGCTGTAAACGTAGTTCTTCTCGGTGTATTTGCTAAAATGATCGGCATTGATCCCGCTCTTTTCAATGATGCGATCGATTCTCTTGTTAAAGAAAAATTCAGAGATCTTAACAAGGTTGCCTTTGAACTCGGCTATTCTGTAAAATAAACAAAGGAAGCGAATATAATGTATTTCAACAAGAAAATTGAAACCATGAACCGCGAAGATATGAAAAAACTTCAGGCGGAAAGACTTAAAAAAACAGTTGAACGTGTTTATAACAATGTTCCTCTTTACCGTGAACGCTTCGACGAATACGGAATAAAGCCCGAACATATAAAAACAGTTGACGACCTTAAAAATCTTCCGTTTACATATAAAACAGATCTTCGCGATACTTATCCGTTCGGGCTCTTCGCAGCTCCTATGGAAGAAGTTGTTCGTATTCATGCGTCCTCGGGTACAACAGGTAAACAAACTGTTGTAGGCTACACAAAAAATGACCTTGATATATGGTCTGAATGTGTTGCACGTTCTTTTGCTTCTGTTGGTGCAACCAATAAAGATATCGTTCATGACTCTTACGGTTACGGTCTCTTTACAGGCGGTCTCGGTATTCATGACGGCGCTACAAAGCTCGGCGCTGCCGTTATTCCCGTTTCATCAGGCAACACAACACGTCAGGTGAATATTTTTAAGGATTTCGGTTCAACAATTCTTTGCTGTACTCCGTCTTATGCGATGTATCTTATCGAAGCAATAAAGGAAAATAATATTTCCGCAGACGATCTCAAGCTTCGTATCGGTATTTTCGGCGCTGAACCGTGGACAGATGAAATGCGTACAGAGATCGAAAAAGGACTCGGTATCAAGGCGTATGATATTTACGGACTTTCCGAGATCTGCGGTCCCGGCGTTTCATGTAACTGTTATATGCAGAACGGACTTCACGTTCAGGAAGACCATTTTATTCCCGAAATAATCGATCCCGATACAGGAGAAGTTCTTCCCGACGGAGAATCAGGTGAGCTTGTATTTACCTGTATCACCAAAGAAGCTCTCCCCCTTATCCGTTACAGAACAAGAGATATTTCCTCTCTTAACCGTGAAACATGTGAATGCGGCAGAACAACGGTCAGAATGTCCAAGCCCTGCGGCAGAACAGACGATATGCTTATCGTTCGCGGTGTTAACGTTTTCCCGTCCCAGGTTGAATCTGTTCTTCTCAATATAGACGGTGTTTCTCCTCATTATCATATTACGGTAGACCGTGTAAATAATCTTGACACCATGGATGTTGAGGTTGAAATGTCTCCCTCTCTCTTCTCCGACTCTGTAAAGCAGATCCAGGAAAAAGAGAAAATGATAAAACAGGCTCTTCTCAGCACTCTCAATATTGCCGTTGGTGTAAAACTTGTCGGACCCAAGACGATCAGCCGTTCCGAGGGTAAAGCAAAGAGAGTTACGGACAATAGAAAGAAATAAAGAAAGGACATATAATTATGGAACTTTATCAGGTATCTGTTTTCGTTGAAAATAAATCCGGCAGACTTGCTGATATTACGGAAGTTCTTTCAAAAAACAATATCAACATCCGTGCGCTCAGTATTGCCGATACAACAGATTTCGGTATCCTTCGCCTTATTGTTGATGCTCCTAAATCAACTGAGGCAATTCTTTCTGAAAACGGCTTTACCGTTACACTCACCCAGGTTATCGGTGTTCGTGTACCCGATACGCCCGGCGGACTTTCTGTTGTTCTTCGTCTTCTCAGCGACAACGGCATAAGCCTTGAGTATATGTATGCCTTTATTGGAAGAAGCGACGAAAAGGCAAGTGTTATTCTTCGTGTTGACAACGATGAAAAAGCAGCTCAGATCCTTTCTTCCAACGGAATCGAACTTATAAGTGGAGACGCTTTTAATGAGTAAAAAATTATCTCCTGCCATTCCCAGAAAACAAATTGAAGAGCCTAAACAGACAGATCCCCAAAAGATAAAAAAAGTGATTGCTTTATCTGCGATTTCTCTGGTAGTTGTTCTTGCTCTTATCTGGGCTGTTGTTGGTGCTGTAAGCGCATCTTCTTTACTTAATCCCGAACGCCGTGAGCTCGTTTACTTTGACGGTCCAAACGAACTCGGAATGGTCTACGATTTCTTTCAGATAAAAGATTTTCGCGGCGATGATTATATAGTGGGCTGGTTTATTCCGTCTCAGGACTCCTACGGCGAATATACAAACAGCGATAAGACTGTTATTATGTCGCATAACTATCAGAGCAACAGAGAAATGACTGAAATCGACGGACTTTATCTTATTCATGATCTTGTCCTTTCCGGTTATAATGTTATAACATTTGATTATACCGGCTCAGGTAATTCCAAAGGTAAAAATTATACGTTCGGTGCTCAGGAGCACGAGGAGCTTTCTCTTGTTATTGACTATGCCGTTAACGAACTCGGTCAGAATAAAATTGCACTCATGGGCTTTGCTTTCGGCGCCGCTCCTGCAATAACCGTTGGCTGCGAAGATGATCGTATCGATGTTGTGATTGCAGACAGCCCGTATCTTGATCTCGGTTCTTACCTCGATAATAATATTTCTGTTTGGACACAGTTGCCGGATCTTCTGTTCTCATCCTATGTAAAGACGCTTCTTCCTGTTTTTGCGGGTACAGCTCTTGAGTCTTCTCCTGTACTTTCTGTTTCAAAAACAAGCGAAAAAAGCTTCTTGTTCCTTCACGGCGAAAAGGATAATGTTTTCCCTCACGAAAACAGCAGAACTCTTGCAAGTATTGCTCTCGAAGCAGGGAATGTAGCTGAATATAAGATCTTTACGGATGTTCCTCATTTATTGGGTTACGTTTACGCCGAAGACGATTATGTTCAAACCGTTCTTACATTCCTTTCGGAAAATTTGAAATGATCGAAAAAAGGACCGTCGAAAATATGACGGTCCTTAATTTTTTATTTGGTTTTTATGCTTGTTATTCCCGTTTTCATTACAATTTTCCTTAAAACAGGATTGTACATAAACGGACATTTTATCACTTTTAATAATATACTGAAACGAAGCCCGAAAGTATTTTTGCGGTAGTTTTTTATCGGATCTTTCGTTTTCAGTGCAGATGCAAGTGCTTCTGCGGAGTACATTGCCTTGCTTATTCCTTCAAAGGAGCTTGGACTTATAAATCCTGCCGCTTCTCCGATTAGAAAAATATTCCCTTTGCCAAGACATATCTGCGAGGAGTTTTTCGGACGTAAAACAATACATGCCTCTGTCTCTTTTTCATTTTTTAAACATATACCGAGGCTTGAAAGCTTTTTCTTCATCTTTTCAAAGCTTTCTCTGCAATGCTTTTTCTCAAAAGCGCCGCCAAATATCGTTTCGTTATCCTTTTGTATTATCCATGCGCAGCATTCTGTTGAGTCTTTGTCGAAAACACAGGCATAATACGGGGCATTTTCAACTCTGTCAAAGCTTTGCTGTATTGAAACATAGCTTCTGATTTTTTTATTTGGGAAAAATGTTCTTCTGACAAGCGAATTTGCACCGTCTGCGCCTACAATGTATTTTGAAAAAACAGTTTTTTCTTCGCCATTTTCTTTGTAGTTAACAATAAATCCGTCGTCGGTCTTTTTTATTTCTGTCGCATGACCTTCAATTTTTACGGCATTGTCTGAAACAAAATCTCTCAGCCATCCGTCAAATTTTTTGCGGTCTACGTTTATATACGAACGCTGATATCTGCAAAACAGATCCTGGGAAAGATCCAATGTGTCAACAGCAAATGTCTGAGGCGAAACAAGCAGATCTTTTGGTATGGCGATATTCCTTTCCGCAAAATATTTCTGCGCATCCTCCGAAAGTAAGCCGCCGCAAGGCTTTTTTGAATTTTCGTATATCAATGCAACGGAGAAATCTTTTGCAGCCTCTTTTGCAAATACGGCTCCCGCAGGCCCACCGCCTATAATTGTAATGTCAACTTTTTGCATTTTTATTTCTCATTTACTTGTTTTTTGTTTTTGTATTATATCATATTTTTATTTTTTTGTCAATCGGAGCTTTTAATATGCTTTTTTCAAGCCTGACTTTTTTGTACATTTTCCTTCCGATTCTGTGCATTCTTTACTTCGTTATTAAAAATTCAATA
>JAEIGA010011028.1_pt1 | contig 13712 bp, 17 predicted proteins | sample 9270691 | NCBI WGS metagenome assembly JAEIGA01 (sample SAMN17057246, study PRJNA624740) | gut metagenome | biome: biome; isolation source: fecal sample | host: Bos grunniens | place: China: Xizang | collected 2019
GACTGCATACCCCACCCCTCATCCGCCACTTAAATTGTAAACTTTTTGTAAACAATGCAGAATTACCGTTGACTAACTGGATAGGGAGATTAATGGGACTGTGGTTAACACTTGCTAACTGATTAGTACGATTATATGGACACAAACAAATAGACCACCAGTACGGAGACAGGTGGCCTATTTGTAGAGATCAAAGAGTGACCGATGGATAAGTCCGTTCACAACATGATCATATTACTTTGGTACACCACTGTAAATACCTGGCAACAACCTCACCTACTTCATTGGATGAGTAGAATACTTTGTTTGCTGCAAAGTACCAAAACAACTTCTTACTGGCCTTGTTGATAGGTCTTGCCAACTTACCCATATAGTTATTTTGTATATTTGCATCTGTAGTAAATATGATATCTTTCTGATCATCTTTAATGGGTGTGGTCTTCGGGTGTATGAATGTGAATGACTCATTTTCACGCATTACTATGTCGGCCTGTAATAACTGCTCATCATACATTATGAAGTAACTGAAGATAACTTCTTTAGGTTTTACGGACACTTGCAGATGTGGATAGAAGTCAAGTTCGAATGCACCCGATGTGATCATCTTCAGTTTATCGTTGTCAAATGCAAAGTATACGTCAGAAGGCTTGTTAACATTAGGTGAGTCGGAATACTCGACTGCGACACGCAAACCACTATCTCCATATGAATATATATCAATGTCGCCTTTTTTCATTTCCTTAACGTGTTTAAGGCCCATTTCTTTGAAGTATGGACAGCCTATCATGTCGACTGTATTTGCACACATGAAGATAGTGACATTGTCACGGTGTCTTATTATGGTCGACAATGTATTCATGAATAATACAAATTCATCCGGGACATACATACCACGTGTCATAAACTCATCGAATATTATGTTGTCGATCAGGGGGTAGCTATTACCCTTTTCGTGTTCCATTTCAGTTAATGCAAATGCATATGCAAATGGTTCAGATGAGATAACATTTTTCTCTAAGTCCTTATCAAATGTTGAAAAATACCATTTGCCTGAGATATATGCAACGTGATCATAACGGCCTTTTGAATATTCCTTAATTTTGTTTTCACCTTCACCGTTATAGACAAGGTTGTCAAAGTAGGCAGCACCACGTTTGCCTTTGAAGTCTTCACGCCACCTTCTTATGACTGCCAACTGCTTACCGGTCTTGAAGTAGTGCTGCACTGCATGGTCCAAAACCGAATAGGTCTTACCGTTTGAACGCTCACCGAATATGATGTTATAACGGCAGTTCTTCTTAATTATGTTTGTGAGTGAATAGTATTTCATTTTGTATAAAACATTCCTTTCAAAAAGTTTATATAGTCTGCCTGGATGTCAAAGTTATACGATGCCGGTTCTAAGAATATACCTGATAGTGAGTCATAATCAGTTGTTACCCCCTTATAGTCTGTTATCGTGCCTTTATATTCTTTATCTATATAATAATGTGTGAGTTTTCCTGTAAACTCTTCAGGTATGACAAGTCCGTCATTGAAGTTCTCAAAGCAATCGTCAATGGTATACTGCTCACGCAGATATGGTACGGCCTGCTTTTTGTTAACACCTGATACAGTAATAGACAATTCGTCACCCTGATATACCATATATCTTTTAGCACCTAATGTCTTAAACTTCTTATATATATTGTCTTTTGTCTCCCAGTCCCAAACACCTAACGGCTTTTCCACACCCTTTATTGTCTTGGGTAATAACTCAGAATAGTCAATGCCGTAATAGTCGCACATATGCCTGAGTTTAAGTTCACACTGCCGGTTATATGCTTTTATATAGTCCATATGGTCACGGATATTAACGCACTTAATGGAGTCTGTATCGCTGTAGATATAATCTTCTTTGAAGTTAACAATACCGGTCCATAAGTTTTTGCGTGCATATGCCGTACACCAAACACCCCATGGGTAAAAAAGGAAACGTCTGCGAGTGTTATTATACTTTTCTATTTGTTTTTCAGGGTCTGCAGGTTCGATCTCCCACAAGTCATTGTATATGATCTCTTCACGTACTATGTCAGTGACCATCATGCCGTAAACTGAATTCAGAAGGCCTTTAGACACTAAATATTCTTGTTCTTTACCTTCTACACCTTTTAATGTGGTCTTATCTGAGTAGAGTTTGATTATTGACTTTATTATCTCGATAGGCAGATAACCTTTTTCATAGATGCGGAAGTTCGCAATGTCACAACGTTCAAAAGTATATGTCTTGCGTATGATCGCAAAGTCCTGTTCAGTTAATGTTGTTGCAAGTATATCGCAGCTATATACACGGCCGTTATTTTCGACAACATTGGTCTTCTGATAGCACTTATATGAAGAGATATAATTATCATACTTAAACTTAGCCTTAAGGCCGTAAAACTTAACGTCAAAGAGACAACAATACTTTGATAAGTAGTTCTCCAACTCTTCATTAGAATGTATCTGCACTATGGTGCCTGTAGACATCGGGAATTGCTCTGACAGTAATACATAAGGATAAGAAGACGTAAAGTCGATAGAGTCTACATTGTCGACCGTATAACCTGACCAGTAACACCCGGAATGAGTAAAGCCGCCCTGAAAACCTCTTTTCAGTTGTTTATACTCTTCAACGTCAACTATCTGCAGCGACTTCATGAGTGAGTTATATTTAGCAAACTGATGTCTCCACTTCTTATGTACGGGACCATATAGGCAGTTACGTCTTACAAAACGTCTGCAGTAACCGGTACACGTTAAAGGTATCTTATAAATATACTTTTCTGTCTCTATCTGTTCTTGGATATAGGCAGACACAACAAGCACGTCATTGATACAATACTGTAACTCTTCTGCACTTAATGGGGTCTTATCATGTCTTGTCTGCCTGTAGTCAAGGTCACCTACTAACTTGGAGACTTTATACTTCTGCAACTGCTCACCCAGTTTTGCGAGTGAGTAGTTTGTGAGAATATAGCTGCATCTGAATTCGATGCCGTCTTCAGTTATTGCATAGATAGGTTTTCTTTTGTCGATCGCAAATACCTTATGCCACTTGAACATCTTTCTGATATATTGGAATTCAAATGCAAGGTTATGTACATATATTATTATCCTATTATATCTGTCAGTCTGCAGCACCTGTTGTATGTGGTCAATGGTCTTAAGGAATTCTGACCAGGTACGGCCAACGACCACACGGCCGTTTATAGCCAACTGCCAAATATACATGACGGACCGCTTTTCATTGTGGTCCGTCTTTGTCGGTTTTTCCTTGAATGATGATGTCTCTATGTCGAATGCAAAAACGATATTATAATAACTTATCTTCTGGTTATTGGTATGTACACCGTTCTTATATGCCTCTTTTAATAACATGTCGACATCTTCTAATGTGTATGGTTTGGTATCTAATTGAAACATTATTCCATGGTCCAAAAATCGTCATCGTTAAAAAGGTTGTTATATTCTGCCTGTTCTTCTTCATATTGTGACTTGAAAAGGTCTAATGCTGCCTGTATGGTCTCTTCTTCACCCTTACCGGATAAGACCGACTGACCGATCATGTCTATGATCGTGTCACTGCCTGAGTAATAAGAATGAGGGTCACGGCCCTTTAATTCCAAAAACTTGCGATAATAGGACCATACTTCACGTGACATTGTTTCATAACGTGCAAATACTTCTGCCTTTGCTTTCTTTGTCTTTGCACGTCTTGCTGCCTGTTCACGTGTTTTGCCGAATAAACGCTTTTCTATGTCTTTTCTGACTTCAGTTGCACCCCTGACAGTTGAAGTCTTCATAGACATGAACTGTTTAATCTGACTTATCTGATGCAGCATTTCATTCCTGGTCGATGCTTTCTTAACACCAAACTTAGTTCTCTTATGACCGTCCTGAGTTACCCAGTTCAAAGCAGACGTGTTTATCTGAATGCCTTTTGCTTTCGGCACGTACCCTGACGGTGTCTTCTTTGCTTTGTCCTTAAGTTTTGCAATTCGCTTATTAGCAGCGAGTGACACTGTTCTTAATGCACGTGATATGTCACGCTTGTTAAGTTTCATTAGCTGATCAGGTGAGATATTCAATATCTCTTTGACTGTCATGCCTTCTGTAAAGAATGCACCTTTAGGTTGTCTCTTCTTTGCCATTGTCTTTTACCTCATTTAATATCCATTTGTTATAAGCATCAATGAAACATTCTTTAGTTATCATTATTTCTTTAACATACACTTTAGCTCTTGGGTTATCTTCATATGTCGCAACTTCTTGTGCTTTGTATATGCCGTCATCTTCAACAATTAGATTAGGTTTACCGACTACTAACATAATATTACCTCTTTATAAAATAGCCCTGTATCACGGCTATTGGATGATACAGGGCAGAAGTCACATTAGAATATGCGACTTACTTCATAAGTTCTTTAACCTGTTCAATGACTGATGCCAGGTTTTCATTTGATACAGGAAACCACACCTGACGGTAATACTTGTCGCCTACCTTCTGAGACGGATAGTCGATGACGTAGCACTTGTCACCGGCCTTATACTTCTGTCCGTCCTTCTTGACTGTGACTTCCTTAAGGAAACAACCGTTGATGAGAACACCGTTAACATCAAGATTGATCATGAGCAGATTGTCATTCTTGGTCTTTATTACCTTGTCGACCTTGATGACATACTCTTTAGTTTCATGTGTAGGTCTTGTTGACTTTGTTTCATTATCAAACATAAAATAATACCTCGTTAAAATCTAAAAAATTGTGTGCCGTCATTGTGTCTCTGTATTGGATATGTAGATGTATGGTCTATACTATCCAAGTGGGTGTTAACCACATTACCCCCCTTTGTGTCAGGATAGTCTATGTCGAAAGGGTCACCCTTTAACATATTAAGTAATAATCTCTTATCATTCTGCAATGTACGGACCTGGGCATGTAAGTCTAAAATCTCTTTTGCCTGTGTGCTGATCAGGTCGAGCATTGAGTCGTAGGTGAATTTTCTTATGAACATGACATTATACCCCCAGTTCCATTTCAATGCGTGCCTTGATCATGTCCATGATCTCCTGCTTACTTGCACTTGCACGAATGAATGTATCATTACTATACAAGTGATACACCTTAATGTCTTCACCGTCTAATACTATAGACGTGAATTCTTCAACTCTGAATGTGGGAATGTTAAAAACTCTTTTCATGGTAAATACCTCCGTAATGTCTTATTTTGTTTGGTTGTAATTACAATATAACAAATGGGAGCCTAAATCAATACCAAATTTTGTTACAAAATTATGACCCGGCATGCTCTCCAACATACCGGGCCAAATACCAAACAAGACACAATTAACGGCGGTCTATCTACCGTATATGATCATATTAACACGTTTTTGTACTTGTGAATAGATTGCCCCGTAACCCAGTGCATTTATTTTTTGTTTTCTTAGGGGAAAATTACCAAACTCACCCTCAATACACCTGTGTGCTAAATCATCAATTACTGCGTCAGTCAAGACATGACTAGAACTTGACTGAGAATTTTCTGTTTCTTTCCCATTACTTCCGTTGTCTTCCGTTCCCTCTTCCCAACCGTCATAACGGGGGCGGCAGAAACACTTTATTTTATTACCAATAGCTGAATAAGAATAAGCATGTGTTAAGACCTGACCGCCCTCAGTATTAAATTCAGTAATGTAGATATAATCATTGTCCCATGAAGTGACTATGCCACAGTGATACATTACCCCGTTTGACTTTTGAAAAATAGCAAAGTCTCCCCTTTCCGGATTGTCTGTTATTGCGTCATCAGGAAAAAAGCCGTAAAGGTATTTTACAACGGCAGCCGTGTCACAACTGTCTGACTGATATGTAAAAAAGTGTGCAGACCACTTAGCAGAATCAGGGTCACTTTTATAATCAGGATATTTGCAAGCAACATAAATACACCAACACAAGCCCACAGCACAAAAGTCCAAATTCTGTTTTGAACCGCAACCCGTAAAATAGTCACATGCGTCCAACAGATCAGCGTATTTGTTCCACTTGTTTTCACCGCACTGATAACCTACTTCACCCAGTGCAGCGTTAACTACATCTATTGCATAACAACTACCCATAGTTATTCTCCTTTATCAATTTTGTCAATAAGTTTCTGCAATGCCAAAGTATTATTATTCAATGCCTCAGTCATCTTAGAAACTTCTTCTTTATGTTCCTGTCTCATCTGTTCAACCTGTTTCTGATTTTGTTCATACTGCCACTTTACAAAGTAACCGCAACCGACTGCAGCAACGATAGGAAAACCGACTGCACTGATAATTGATACGATGTCGTTCATTGTGTACCCCCTTTAACCTGCAACGCAGAATACAAACTGAAAATCTGTAAAACCTGTTCCGAACTGCTTTATCTCATAATGAGGTTGTGAATAAGTCTTGAATACTCCGTCTTGGAGATATAAGTTATACTGTTTTTCCTGTCTTGAGACTACCGCACTGTTTGTGCGAATGTCACCCCTATACGACATAAGCACATCAACATGCATATGTACTTCAAAGAGATTACCGACACAAATGATATTTGTAATATAGTAATATCTCCCAAACTCGGTGATATATGCATAATTGCATGAAGTAAGATTAGCACCGACAATGCCTTCTACTTTGATAACAGGGTCGATGATAGAGCAGTTTTCACGCAACGTGCCTGACATATCCTGACCTATCTGTGTAATGTTCTTGTCGACAACGATCTTATCTGAAAGATTATTATAAAATTTAATAGTCATTAGAATATAACCCCCGATCTTAGCATTGACTCTATTTCTACTATTTCTTCAGATGTTGCATTGAGGTTGTCAAGGTGTACATAATCGCACATCGTAAAACCTTTGCAGTCACCCAGGTACATAGTGATATTTGATGTCTGACCGACATATTTTTCAACCTGATTAGGCACTGACATTCTTGGTCTTTCTATGATGACATAAGGGATCATAATAGACATGATGCCGGCACTACCGCCTAAGTTACCTGACCTTTGTACAGTCGGTTTACTGTTAACTGCCGTATTCGCTGCACTGGTCGCAAGTCCTGCAATGGACATAGCCGTAACAGGTGCAGCACCGGTCGCCATGCCTGCAGCAATTCCGATAGCTGAACCGATAGCCGATACGGCATTCTGTATAGCACCTGAGAAGTTAACTGCAGTCAAGGGCACGTTAGTAATACAACTTCCATTATAGGAATATAAAACACCTTTGCCCGACACTTCAATGAAACATGCACATGCACCTGTAAGTACGTCAATGTTATATACAACATGAAGTGAACGGCCCATACAGTCATCTGCAGACAACTGTCTGATACCGATAAACGGTAAGTAAATGCTTATCTTTGTATAAGGGTCATTATCCATGAAACAACCGACATACTTATCGATTGATACGTATCCGCAGTCCATTTGTACATAGTTGGTTGAAAGATAGTTCATGCTGATGCCTGAGTCGATCGTGCCAAACATGACATTTTTATTACCGGCAACTGACGGTTGTACTGGAACGATAGCAAGTCCGATTATCGACTGCATCGGGTCTGAAAATAACTTCTTATATGTGACCAGGTCAAATGCACCGGACCACATAAAATCACTTAATGACTTTAACTGTGCTGCAGTTGGGTTGTACATCGTGATAAAACCTAAATCTGCAGCACTGATAGACGGCAAGTCGGGAATTTCCGCACCGTCTGTTGCATCGGGGTCAATGAATGCACCGTCACCACCGCCAATGTTAGATGTGCCTTCTTCACCGTATGGGTTGTCCTCATCGTACTCGACTGCACCACTGCCCGATGTTGAAGACATACCGCCCAAAAGATAAGAAATATAACCTATATTACTTCTTGTAGGCACTCTGATCTGTACTCTATTGACAGCAAAATGGGTTGTAGTCGGGTCTGTGTCCGGACCGTCAGGTGTACCATGCACTTCTATTTCAATGGTATTCAAAGTGTCTGAATATTTAGAACCGCCTGACTGATATTCAGGGTTAAAACTATTACCGATGAGATAATCTTCAGGCAGTATGTTAAAAGTTATTCTGAATGCCCAGTGATTAGTCGCCCAGAACTGAGACACAAACATGTACAGTTCATCGCCTAAGTCTGCAGAATAGACATAACCGTCAACTGAACGTGCATTAACCTGACCCCGACCGTATTCTGTGACATTAAGTGTCACATTATTCAATGTGACTATTTTTGACGGAATGGGGTTTGTTATTCCTGTATGAAGATTATAAGGTATATAACATTTAGTATATACATCTGCTAACCAGGGAATAATAGTACTTACTTTATCTTCAATATGTGGAATAGGTAAAAAACCTGTATTACTCTTTTTACTCATCAACGGAAAACCGAGAAAATTATTAACGAGTCCCGGTATGCCTGACAAGTCGGTGCCTGTAAACTCTTTGACCACACCTGACTCACCATATGTTCTATACCATGCCTTTACTTTTGCAAGCAGTTCGTCAGACATGATAAGAGTAAAACTTGACTGGAAGTTCTTTGTATTACTGTCATAGTATGTATAGGTTGGAACACGTAAAACTGTACCCATGAGTTGACCCCCTTTGTTTAATCATTCAGTGATATACGTAAGTAGTATATTCCAACTACTTACGTATACGGTCAATGATTACTCACCTGCATCGTCACCGATGAAAAATACAACGCAGTTTTCATTCAGGTCTACAAAGTAGTTTGCATCCTGCTTATAGAACATGTTTGTAAATTCTGCCTTTGCATTGTAGTTAGTTGTAACTCTACGAGAAGGGCAGTTGATACCACCGGCCCAGTGATCGAATGCGACACCGATTACACCGTCGATCTCGACTTCTTCTGTCTTTGTGTCGTCTGTAGGGTCTACGATGTCAACATGTACCTTGGAGATAGAACCGAAACCATAATCAGTACCGGAACCCTGCCAATAGGGTACGGAGTCCGCAAGAGGAAGTCTTGTATACTCATCGTGGAATGTCTCTGACTGCAGATATACGTCTGCTGCACGCTTGAAGTCTGATAAGAGAATGAAGTGCTGCATGTTAGACGGTGTGTGTCTGAGAAGACTACCACAGTTGAAAAGAATTGAAGGCTTTCTGATGCGGTCAAGTGTCTTAGCCATTACGAGACTTGCAAACCTGATGAATTCAGGGTTATAAAGTGCGTCATTCTTAAGAAGAGGGTCAGTGCCGTTAGGGTCAAACTGATCATTATAGAGCTTAAGAAGGTTAATAGCCTTTGTACCTGTCTTTGTGTAGTCACCGTCTGAGATATCATCAAAGACTGTATTTGCAATAAGAGTATTAACGACTCTTTCTGCAAGGCCTTCAAGTCTGATCTCGATAGCCGTGTCAACTGCATTCATGAGCATGGAAATGAACGCATTCAACTGTGTAGCACTGTCAAATGCCGATCTTACCTGGATATCTGCAATAGAGAGGTCAACTTCAAATGTTGTCTTCTTATTGTAGAACTTAGCAGCGACATTAGGCTGTGTGAAGACATTAGGGTCATAAGAAGTGCCGTTGGTCAACTTCCAAGAGTCATTCTCGATAGCAGTCGGATAGTCAGTGACATAGATCTTCTCCATGACTGCACCGTACTCCCATGAGTCACGATAGAGTGAACCGAGTTCACCACTATACTTTCTGTCAACGAAAATGACTCTGCCGATGTGGTCTACGAGTGCTGCGACATACTTATCGTATGATGTAGCATCAAAAACTGCCTTACCAACGTCTACGACATTGGAAAGGTCTTCCTCGAGAATAGCGGATGCACCGATCATCTCATTGTTTACATTGTTTACCAATGTTGCAACCTGTGTAACGTCCATAATTGTTACCGTTCCTTTCTTTTGTTTTTAGAATATTGATAAAGCAATAACCTTGCATATATCACTACATAAAATGTCATAGAAGTTATTTAACTTCCATACGTCAATGTCAGAACTGATCATCTGAGCATTAGTTGTGACACCGATATTTCCGTGTCTTCTTAACTCACGCTCATATGTGCCGTCTTCTGACCCTGTAGAGTCAACAGTCATGGGTGTACCGGTCTTTGTACCATAGTCTGTTGTACTGGTCACTGTAAGAGGGTCTGTGCCGTCTCCTGTATAGTCAGTATTAGTTGTGACGGTCATGGGGTCTGTACCGGTGCCTGTATAGTCTGTCGAATTCGTTGTGTCTGATGCCGGGACATTAGCAGCACTGTCGAACCCTGCCACATTTACATTTGATGTTGTTGACATCTTACCTGTCGTGACATTGGCCGTTGATAACTTACCGGTTGTCGTATTGATATTGTCGACCTTGCCTGTCGTTACGCTGCCGCCTTCTGTGTCACGGTGGTTTTTGTCCTTGATCGTCTCTATGAAGTCGGTATTCTCGATAGGGTTATACTCAACTGTCAAAGTCTTATATTCATGTTCCCAGTTGACAATAAAAGCATTATGGATGACATGGGCCAACTGCTTTAACTTATCACCCTGAATGATGCCGTCATCGTCTGCAAACTTATCGCATACTTTAGATGCGAGTTTCTCACCATGCTTAAGCATGAAGTAAGTGTCGACATTTTCAGGCACGACACCCGGAAACCATGTTATGCCGGCAATAGCCTTGAAGATGCCGTCACCTTCAAGACCATTAGGAAAATATGTATTTAATTCTTTATACATTTATTGACCCCCTTTTATTCATCATAATATGAATTATACCGAATTACTTTTTGTATCAATGAAACTTTCTATTGTGTCAACCGCATTGGTTACAAAGCAACAACGCTCACACCAATTTGTGTCTTTGTCTTTACAACCAACACAAGCCTTTTCGATATACTCTATCAATTCGTCTGTGTCTATTGTCATACTTTCACCGCCTTTTCACCTTTCTTACAAGTATCAACTTCTTCGTGTTTAGCCAACTCGCAATTGGGCAAATACTTACATTCTTCGCAAAATGTCATACTTTCACCGCCTTTATGATAACAAACCACTCTTTGTTGTCCAAGTTGGTGTCGTGCTATCCAAATTTTGTGTAAACGAAGTAACTATATGGTCATTCTGAAATATGATTATTTCCGAATATGCACTAGCGACAATTCGATTATAAACCCAATATACACCCCAACCCGAAAATGGTGAGGTCATATATGCGGTACCCCAAAATAAGCCTTTGCCCTCGGACTTTGCCCAAGTCTGTATATCGCCAATGCTCTTATTACCTGCTGATAGGGTTGATACTTTAATGTCGCCTATGGTAGCAAATGCGTCATTTACCGCACTTGCGTCCGCCTTTTCACCCACCTTTGTATCAATATACTCTTTCGTGTTCGTTGAAGAACCGCTTTGGATGGGGAATTCTTCAGCATTTGTGGCAACTGTAGGCTTATTCTTGATAAAGTCAACCTGTGTATTGTCTGCCTGTGACCAGTCGCTTTGCACCTGTGCTGCCGGTATAGTAGGCTTGTTTAATAGGTCGTCATAATCTCCAGTTGTGGCAACTGTAGACAGTGAACTTGTGTCTGCCTTTGTTGACAGTAAGTTATTAACTTCCGTCTGAGTATATGTTTCCGACTTTGTGTAGTAGTCTGACACGTCAGGTATATTAGGCTTATTCAAAAGGTCATTATAGCTGCCTGACGTTGCAACCGTTGACAGACTCGATATATTAGCCTTCTGAGAAAGAAGACCGTTTGTCTCGGTCTTTGTATATAACTGAGATTTAGTATAGTAGTCTGTCGGGTCGAATGTCGGAATTTCCGCAATCTTTTCGTCAACCTGTTCTGCAGTATAATACTCATCGCCTATGACTTCAGGAACTATAGCAGCGATCTGTTCTTCAAGGTCATAAATCTCTGACTGTGAAGTAAGACCACCTGCAAGTACGTCACGCTGCACTACTAAATAAAAGTGCAGTGTGGCAATAGTCTGATCATCTTTTGATAACTGCAATTCTGCAAGGTTAGTGCCACTGCATGCAGTCATCTGTTCAGTTGTATTAAATGTAACTACATTACCACTGGTCGATGTAGGAATAGCAGTCACGATATTATTGTCGACCTTGCGGACCTGTAACTCAATGTCATACCCTGTCGGTGTGAAGTCGTCTTCACCTTCTTTTAATGTGACAGTAAAAGGTCTTTCGACATCATACTGAGCAGCATGTATGGACGGTGTATCACCTGTCGGAATGAGGTTTAATGTAATATTCTCTACTGCCATTATTCGTCACCTTCCTTGTCTTCATTGATGTCTTCATTGATGTCTTCAACCTTTTCTTCTAATTCGATGATCTTATCAGTAAGTTCGATCTTAACATCGTTTAACTGGTCAAGAATTACTGCAGTGTCTTCTTTGACATCTTCCGACTGCATGTCATCTGTCTTGACTTCAACTGTCTCTTCAACCTCTTCTTCTGTCTCAGGTCCAGTTTCAACTGCATCTTCAATATCATTATTAGAAGTATTGCCGTTGTCGTCTTCGTTGTTCTCCTCATCCGGTATTACCTCTTCCATTGACTTTGTTGCAGTCTCCATTTGTTCAAGTGTTAACTCTTCTTCTTTTTCATTGGTTAACCATGCACCGTTGAATTCGACACTGATATTTGTATCAAACATTTTATTGACTTCTTCTAATGCCTCTTTACGTCTTGCAAGCATGTCATCGATTAATGGGTGCAGCATATCGTCATTAAGCTGTGACTCATTAGAGTTAATGCTTTCACGTTTCATGTTGTAATTAGCATTAAGACCTAACTCGTTATACAAACTGGCCTTCAAATATTGATGATATTCAATTAGGTCTGTAATAGTGCTTGCAACTGCCTGAAAAGGTGTAATGTTAACGGACCTGTCCTGGTTACCTACCATAGACGGCAGTTCACCAATAGCAGACAACTTGCCTTTACGCAGGTCCATTAACCACTTGTCGACACTTTCTTTTGTCTGATTGTCCGTTGCAGTAATTGTCAACATAGCACGTGACAAAATGTCTGCAGTCTGCATCGTTAAGTCATTCTCGGTCAACTGACTGCAGTAACGGGTCAGAAGAGGTATAAGACCCTGACTGTATGTATCATTCCTGATCAGTACGCAGTCTTCACCAATGGTATATGTCTTGCGTGCCCCTTCTTCAACATAAGGGTTAGAGACAATATACTTAGTAGGTATGTAGTAAATGTCAGGGTCACCGCCCATGCCACCGGTTGTTACGATGAGGTCGTCACCATTCTTGATGAAGACACACTGACCATTGGTAAAAAGATAATGCTCTAACCACTTGGCAGGGATAGTGTCCGGCAGTCCGTCATATTTGAACATTGACTGACAACGTGCCAAATAATATTGAATATATGAATTGAAGACCAGGTCTTTAGGCAGCGGCTTGTCCTGATCATATTTGCAGTGCAGTGCCGGATACCAAAAGAAGTTATCCGACTGCATGTTGACTGGTTGTATTGTCTTAGTCATAAGTAAACCTCACGTTTAGTAATAGTTAACATTGATCTTGCCCAAATGATACAGTCCCATTAATCTCCCTATCCAGTTAGTCAACGGTAATTCTGCATTGTTTACAAAAAGTTTACAATTTAAGTGGCGGATGAGGGGTGGGGTATGCAGTCCA
>JAEIGA010011029.1_pt1 | contig 13712 bp, 12 predicted proteins | sample 9270691 | NCBI WGS metagenome assembly JAEIGA01 (sample SAMN17057246, study PRJNA624740) | gut metagenome | biome: biome; isolation source: fecal sample | host: Bos grunniens | place: China: Xizang | collected 2019
ACTGTAGTAATTTTGTCAGAGTAAACGATAGCAGTTTTCATGAAACTGATTCCACCATCGAAACGTACATTTCCGTTGTCAAATACGTAGCTACCTAATCCTAAGCAAGAATCTAACATTGCTGGTCCAAAGTTTCCTTGGAATGCTAAGTTGTGGATTGTGTATACGTGTTTGATTCCACGGTAACGCCAGTCATGGTTGAAGTTTTCTTTACACATACAAGCGATCATACCTGTGTGCCAGTCATGACAGTGCATAATTTCTGGGAAGAAATCTAATTGATTTAACATTTCCAATACTGCTTTTTGGAAATAAGCAAATCTTTCACCATCATCTTCATAACCATAAAGAGCATCTCTTTCGAAATATCCTTGGTGTTCAACAAAATAGTAAGTTAATCCGTTGTAAACGTGAGAATATAAATTTACTTGAGTTTCATTATAGTTAATGTTTACATAATATGTTTTTTCAAATGTAAATTGATCATGCCACTTAGCTGCGATTTTTTTATAAAGTGGTAAAACAATTCTAACGTCATGCCCTTTAGCTAATAATTCAGCAGGAAGTGAGCCAATAACGTCAGCTAAACCACCTGTCTTAATATATGGTAATCCTTCAGTGGCAACCATTAAAATTCTTGTCATTAGATGTTGTCTCCTCTTCTAACGTATGCTGGAGATCCGCATACACCTTGTACAGTTTTAACTTTTTCGATTGTTACATCTTTGTCAACTACAACGTTGTCAATATAAACGTCTTCACCAACTACTGTACCTGGACATAATACTGCATTTTTAATTACAGCACCTTTTTTGATGACACATCCACGACCGATAATTGAGTTTTCAACTTCACCTTCGATTAAGCATCCGTTTGAAATTACTGCACGGTTGATTTTTGCATCTTTAGTATATTTAGTAGGCGCAGAGTCGTTTGTACGAGTCATAATTGGCCATTCTTCTTTGAATAAGTCTTCAGCAACTTCAGGGTTAATTAATTCCATATTTGCTTCATAGTAGCTAGTTAAATCAGTAATAGCTGCTAAGTATCCACGGTATTGGTAACCACGAATATCTAAATCGTTGCATTTTTCATTTAAGATGTCAACAAACCAGTATAATGTACTAACTTTTTGAGCTTCTTCGATTAATTCTAAGAATAATTTTTTAGTTAATACATAAGTGTCTAATGAAATGTTACGTGTTTTGTAGTTTCCACGGTTCTTTTCAAAGCTTAAAACACCTTTTTGTTTGTTTAATTCTAATGTATTACAGTCGATGAAACGTTCTTTTGCATCATCAACAGTTTTGTAAACTACTGTAACATCTGCTTCATTAGCGATGTGTTTTTGAATTACAGCTTCATAGTCAATTGAACATAACATATAGCTAGGTGCAATTACTACGTAGTCTTTGTGTGATTTATTGATAGTACGTAAGTTTGCTCTGAAACTTGCGATATCAGTGTTATAGAATTCAGATTCAGGGAAGTTTTCTCCATAAAGGATATTAATTCCACCACGTTTAGGGTTGATATTATATTGACGTCCTAACCCTACGTGTCCGATAACTGAACGTGGACGGTTTTTTAAGTGGATATGAATTTCTTCAATTCCAGAGTTTGACATGTTAGACAATGGGAAGTCTACCATGCGGTAACGACCTAAGAATGAAAATGCTGCAATAGGTCTAAAATCATGCATCCCTTTAACTTTAACGTTTGAACCAGGGAAATTTACAATTCCAAGTGCATTACTCATATTACTTACCTCACATTCTTAGCGACCAATTCGATTTCTTCGCTGTTTGGATCGCCTACAACAGCACCTGCTGCAATTTTGATTCCTTCAGCAACGATAACACGGTTAAGTTTAGCACCTTCACCGATTACACATCCTGGTAATACTACAGAATCATGAATTTCAGCACCTTTTCCAATTTTAACGTTTGTAAAGATTACAGAACCTTTAACTGTTCCATCGATGACACATCCTTGGTCGATAAATGCATTGTCAATTGTTGCATTTTCACCGATGTATTGAGGACGAGCTGATTTGTCTTCAGTATAGATTTTCCATGTTGGATCTTGTAAATCTAATTCTTCAGCACGGTATAATAAGTCCATGTTTGCTTCCCATAAAGAAGAAACTGTTCCAACGTCTTTCCAGTAGTCTTCGAAACGCCATGACCATAAACGTTTTCCTTCTTTTAATAAAGTAGGGATAATATCTTTACCAAAGTCGTGGTGTGATTCTGGATTTTTGTCATCTTCAACTAATAATTTTCTTAATAATTTCCAGTTGAAAATGTAAATACCCATAGAAGCTAAATTGCTCTTAGGTTCTTTTGGTTTTTCTTCGAACTCAATGATTTGTCCTTCTTCATTTGTGTTCATGATACCGAAACGGCTAGCTTCTTTCATTGGCACAGGTAATACAGCGATTGTACAATCTGCATGGTTTGCTTTGTGATGAGCTAACATTTCAGAGTAGTCCATTTTATAAATATGGTCACCAGATAAAATTAATACATATTCTGGTTCATAAGTATCGATGAAATCGATATTTTGTGTAATAGCATCAGCAGTTCCACGGTAAACGTTTAAATCTGCTTCATCTTTTTCACGTGGTGGCAATACAAAGACACCACTGTCTTTAGCGTCAAGACCCCAGTGGCTTCCACCTGCTACATATGAGTTTAATAGGATTGATTCATATTGTGTTAATACTCCAACTACATCAATTCCAGAGTTTGCGCAGTTACTTAATGGGAAATCGATAATACGATATTTTCCACCGAAGTATACTGCAGGTTTAGCAACTTTCTTTGTCAAGGCAAAAAGACGTGATCCACGTCCACCTGCAAGAATCATTGCAAGCATTTGTTGTTTCATAAATCATTAACCCCCTCGGTGTTTCTATGGAACTATTATAATACTTTTTCCCCAAATATCCAACCCTCATAACGACAAAATTGTAAACGCTTTCCATATTTTTCCTGCTATTTATTGACGATCTATGTTCTAAAAAATAAAAAACCTGTATGAAACAGGTTTAATTATAGAATAATTTCTCCTAAAGCACTTCCACTTACACCAGCAGCATTTGCTTCATCAGTATCAATGTGCATTGCTAATGCATAAGAATCAGATACACGTACAACAGTGTCACCAAATGTAGTAGTTCTTCCATCAGTTTCAACTTTAACTTCTACGATTTGTCCATTTGTTACACCATAGTATTCAGCGTCTTTAGTTGTCATGTGAATGTGACGTTTTGCTGCAATAGCACCTTCTTTTAATTCAACTTCTCCACATGGTCCAATGATTGTGATTCCGCTTGTTCCAGCGATATCTCCTGATTCACGAATTAATGCTTTAACACCAACTGTTCTTGCATCAGTTAATGATAATTCTACTTGAGTAGCTTTACGAGTTGGCCCTAAAACGCTCATTTTTAATTCTCCACGAGCTCCTCTTACAGTGATTTTTTCTTCACATGCAAATTGTCCTGGTTGAGATAAATCTTTTTTAGGTGTTAATTTATACCCTTCCCCAAATAGTACTTCTAAATCAGCATCTGATAAGTGCGCATGACGAGCACTGATTTCTACTAATAATTTTTCTTTTGACATATTATATAATCTCCTTATTTTTTCCTTTATTATTATAGAAGTTTCTAAATCTTTTTTCAATCTTTTAGAATGTCTTTTAAGAATTTCCTTACAATTGATACAAAGTATAAAGAACCACTAATTACAAGCGTTCCTTTATGATTTAATGCTTCCACAATTGCTTTCTGATAGTCTTTTTCAGTCTTTACATCAAATCCTTCAGCTAAACGTTTTGATGAATCTGCACGATAGAAATCGAAGTCACAAACTGTAATATCAGAACTAATTTCCATTAATTTTGATAACATTTCTTTTCCATTCTTATCCGCTAAACAACTAAAGATAATCTTTATATTTTCATATCCTTTTAAAGAATCAACAAGTGCATTGATTCCATGTTCGTTATGAGCACCATCAATAATAATAAGTGGATCTTTTCTCATCACTTCAAATCGTCCTGCCCACTCTGTATTACAAATACCATTTATTAATTGTTCATCTGAAATATTGATCATCTTTTTATGATTCAATTGATGAATGACTTCAATAGCCAAACTAGCATTCTTACATTGATAAGAAGCATTTGATTTTAAATGATATCGAGTATTCTTGTAATCAAAAGATATTCCATTTTCATTCTTGATATTTTCAATTGAATCTACAGTAATTAAATTTGAATGTTTTGATTCGCAAACTTCTTTAAATACATGAATACATTCTTTTGAATCACTAGCTGTTACACAATCTACATTTTCTTTAATAATTCCTGCTTTTTCATAAGCAATTTTTTCTAATGTATCACCTAAAAATTGCATATGATCTTTTCCAATATTTGTAATCACACTCATCAATGGATGATTTAATACATTTGTCGCATCTAATCTTCCACCCATTCCTACTTCAAATATCGCAAAATCAACATTTTCATCTTTAAAATATAAAGATGCAATCATCATATCAATATCAAACATATTTAAATCATAGGTATCCCAATAAACTTTTGTTTGATTAATATAATTGAGTAATCGTTTATCATCAATATTCACATTATTAATACGAATACGATCATGATGACTGATCAAATAAGGAGACGTAAATGTTCCAACTTTATATCCTGCACTTTGTAAGATACTTCGAATAAAATCGGTTGTACTTCCTTTTCCATTTGTACCTGCAATATGAATGCTTTTAATAGAATCTTGGGGATTGTTTAATTCATTCATAATTTCTTTGAATTTATTTAAATCTGAATGATTATTTCTTTTACTTTCAATTGCTTGAATTGCTTCTAAAGAATCTATAAACATAGTTACTCCTCAATTTGCCAATCAATTGGCTTTAATCCATTTTTTATTAAAAAGTCATTTGTTTTTGAAAAATGTCGACATCCATAAAAACCATTATATGCAGATAATGGAGATGGATGTGCACATTTTAAGATAAAATGATTTGGATTTGTAATTAAACTTATCTTACTTTGGGCATTTCTTCCCCATAGTAAAAATACAATTGGTTTCTTACTCTCGTTTAACTTACAAATGATAAAATCAGTTAGTTTTTCCCATCCTTTATTTGCATGTGAATTGGCATTTCCTTCACGTACAGTTAATACCGTATTAAGCATTAAAACACCTTCATTTGCCCACTTTGTAAGATTTCCGTGACTTGGTATACGACATCCTAAATCTTCCTGTAACTCCTTAAAAATATTCTTTAAAGAAGGTGGCTGAGCAACTCCTTTTTGTACAGAAAAACATAAGCCATGTGCTTGATTCACTCCATGATAAGGATCTTGTCCTAGCAAGACTACTTTCACATCTTCATAAGCAGTATATTTAAGCGCATTAAAAATATCATACATATCTGGATGTATTTTATAATTTTTATATTCATAAGCTAAAAAATTTCTAAGGTTCAAATAATATTCTTTATTCAATTCATCCTTTAAAATTTGATCCCAATCATTTCCAATATTCACCATACTACTTTAACCATTCTTGATAACTTTCATCTAATTCCTTTTGACATGCTTCAATATTTTCTAAATCACATGTTTTCATCTTTTCAATTGTACTTTCATCATATAAATAATTAATTGCAGAATCATTTCTACTTGAAATCCCTACAAAATTACGTGCTACAGCATAATCTAATGCATATGCTTTTTCTTTAGAATGCACATTTTCAAATGTAAATTCATCTAATATTTCTTCAGGAATCAAAGGAATATATGTATCGGAATTACATAATAATTGTACTGCTTGTTTGGTATGCATTAAATATACTAAGTTTTTTGAAGCATTTGGATATTTAGTTTCCTTATTCACTACATACCCATAACCATTTGCTTGCATATATAACTGTCTTCCTTGAATAGCAGGTAGTTTTGTAATTTGATATTTACCACCATTGATTTCTTCATCAGCATCTAATTGCATATTCATCATCACAAATCCACTATAATAAGTATTATTAATAAACCAATTATCATAGCTGGCTGGATCATCACAAGCAATCGTATCAATAATTGTACGATAATCAATAAGAGCTTCTTTAAAAGAATCTCCCATAAAATTTATACGACTTGTTTCATTTCCAGGAAAATAATTCATATTTGAAGTCATAAAGTAAGATGTAAACATTAAATTATCCAAATAATAGAAACCATTTTCTAATTTAAATACATCTTCAAAATTATTGAATGAATGAGCAGAAACTTTATTCTCTTCAATTTTATCTAAATCTAGTGCATAGTAAATATCACTCTTAGCCATTAATGGTTGATAGGCTTCTTTCACTAAATCAAAGACACCAATATAATTTTTATTCAATGGAACTTCTGTATCATCATCTAATTCTAAAATATTATCCATAATTAAAGGAACATATGCATCCTCTACCCAATAAACATCATAATCTATAGATTGATCTGTAATCATTTTCTCAATATCTTCTTCACTCACGACATCAACAATGATTTCTGTTTCTGGATATACTTGTGCATAAAGCTCAACAAAAGCATTTTTATACTCTTCACTATGAGCCGCTACTCTTACTACTGCTTCTTCTTCATTTTCTTTTCGGCTTGAGCATGAAGTCAGTAAAATGCAAGCCAATATCATCATTATTTTTTTCATGTTTCTATGATATCACAAATTCCAAAAGAAAAAAGGCTTTCGCCTTTATCTTATGAAATTCGTATAATTTCCTTTTTCTTTTTCTGGAAGACCATATTTTTCTTTTCCAAGTTGAATACTCTTGATTAGAAAAGCCATATTTCTTCCTAGAGTACGCATTGTTTGCATACCTTCTAAATCTAATTTTGCTTGTTCTGCATTATTTCCATGGATCATATTCCAATATTGGCTTGATGCGATAGGCATCCCAGAAATAGTAAAGTATTTGTTTAGTTGGTCAAATGTAGCAGTGTTTCCACCTCTTCTACAACTTACGACACTTGCGCCAACTTTCATTCTCTTATCAAAACGAGAACTATAGAATAAACGATCTAAGAATGCAGTAAGTGTTGAATTAGCACTTGCATAATATACAGGAGACCCAACCACTAAACCATCACAGGCTTCAAATTTAGGCATGAATTCGTTTACCACATCGTGGAATACACATTCTTTATCTTTGAAACATTTTCCACATCCAATACATCCACGAATTGCTAGATGCCCAACTTGAATAATCTCTGTTTCAATACCTTCTACATTTAAAGTATCAGCCACTTCTTTTAATGCAGTGTATGTACTACCTGCAGCATGTGGACTACCATTTATTAATAATACTTTCATAAATACCTCTCATTTTTGATATGACATTTTCTTCTACATAAACCATAGGAAATTCTGGAAATATCGTTATCATACGATAAAGATAAATCATTCCCCATAAAACAAGTGTAACCCATAATAATTTATTAAATAATGACTTGTTTCTATAGTAACTATATGCAAGTGGTATAAACATTATTAACAATAAATATATAGCTGGATTAAAATAATATGCACTTTTAAAATCAAGCTGAATGAAATAATACAATGCTGTAGTCATCATGCAACCAGGACAGGGAATCCCAATTATTGTTTGTGTTGGACATTTCATTACAAACAAAACCATGATAACAAGTATCAATATAAAACTAAATTTCTTAATATGTTTTTCCATCAATACAACGATTCATTTCACTAATCAAAATAGGCATCGCAACAAATCCACATTGAAAAGCAGCAAGAATTGGGTTAATTAATGAAATTGAACTTTTTCTCATACCATAATCTTCTTGTAAGACTTCAATTTGTCTTCCAACTTTATAAAACCAATAAATTGAATATAAACCACAAGTTAAAATAGTAAATAACAATTCCATAGCTGGATTATTTGAATGATCATTACATAAATCATCAATTTCACTTGATAATTGGTAAATCAAATACAATGAATATAAACCACAAGTAAAAATTTCTAATAATAATGTTTGAACTGGATCTCTTCTCATATTAAATTTCCTTACTTAAAATAACGACACTTAATGGTTCAATATGAATTGTATCTTCAACTTTTTCAATTTTCTTTAGTTTTCCATTATTGAAAATGATGTTTTGTTTTCCTTCAAATTTGTAATCAAATTCCCTAATAGTAGGATTAAAGATGACAGATAATTCTTCTTTATCTGATTTAATATGATAATGTAGACAAGTTTGTTCAATTTCAGTAAAAGATACATTTTCTCTTACTTCTTTTGTAGTTGCATAACGGAAACAATCGTATTCTTTTCTTAATTCAATACAATCTTTTGTATAATCAACAATTGTTTCATATGTATCTTTACGATCCCAATTTAATAAATTGATTTCATCTTTCGCATTATATGTATTATGCTTTCCATATTTTGTACGAGCAAATTCTTGCCCTGAATGAATAAATGGTACACCTTGGGCAAACAATACAGCAGCAATACACATTTTTTGACGTTTGATACGATTTTCACGTTGATCTTCTTTACAACATTCTTTTAATTTATCCCAACATGTTTGATTATCATGACATTCTACATAGTTAATTGTTTGAGTTGGTTCTTTAAAATATGCAAAGTTAAATTCATTACATACAGAAGCACTCAGAACATCTTTCATCCAATTAATTTGAGATGCATCACCACTACAATATCCTTTTTGATATACTTCATCTTGGCTTGTTTTCCCTTTTACAACGTCTCTAAAACGATCTGAGAAATGAGCGATGTTTGGCATTTGTGAATGATTCATAATAGTTGCACGTAAATCAGTGTCTAAGAAACTAGGCATATTCCATCCTTCTCCATAAATCATGACACTTGGATCGATTTTAGCACATTCATCATAAAGTTGGTTCATTGTATCAATATCAATAATTCCCATTAAGTCAAATCTAAATCCATCGATATGATACATTTCCATTAAGTATTTACAACAATCAATAATATATTTTCTTCCCATATTACGTCTTGAATCAAAGTCATTTCCACACCATGATCCATTTGAATAATATCCTTTTTGATTCATTTGGAAGAAATAATTTGGGACGATTTGTTGTAAAGGCATATCATCTAATTCAAATACATGGTTAAATACAACATCTAAAATAACACGAATACCAGCTTCATGTAATTTACGAACCATTTCTTTGAATTCACTAATTCTTGCATAAGCATTATTAGGATCACTACTATAACTTCCTTCAAGTGTCATAAATTGTGCTGGATCATATCCCCAGTTATAGAACACATTTGGATGTAGTTCATTAATACTAGCAATATCTAATACTGGCATTAATTGAACGTGAGTAATACCTAAATCTTTTAAATATGTAAATCCAATATTTCTACGTTTTGTATTTTCGTTTTCTTCTACAACACCTAAATATTGTTTTGAATATTTGAAATCATTTTTAATATTTTGAGCAGTAAAATCACGTACACTCATTTCATAAATGATTGCATCTGTATAATTCTTAAGTTCTGGTAATTTTACTTTTTCATCTTTGAATTTTTCTTCATCGATAACTACACTATAGTGTGAGTTAGCTAGTGAGCTTTTTCCATATGGGTCTTCAGTGATATTCCATTTTCCATCAACTAATACTTCATATTGATAAGGTACCTTTTCTAAATCGCCTTTAATGACAATTTCAAAAACCCCTCTATCCTTACGTTCCATTCGATAGTATTCTCCACCAATTGAAACATCTGCAAGAACTGCAGTAGGTGCCCATAATTTGAAAGTAGTAGCTTCTTTTGTGTAATGTGCTCCTAAATCATTTCCGTCATATGAGAATAAATCATCAAAAGTTTTTTGTTTAACGATATAACCCATTTTCAATACACAACGACGTGCAAATTCATGGTATACATGATATGGTTTCCCTAATTCCACATTAGATTTACATTTACATGTATATTTATTATAGTTTCTACTCGTAGATTCTACAGTTTGAATCGTTAGTTCTTCAAGTTCTCCCTTCTCATTTTCTAGATAAAAAGCACGACTAACTCCTTCATAACTTTGTTTTGATAAATAAACGACGATTGTTTTAAAATCATCTAAATACGCTTCGAATTGTTTTAATTGTCTCATGTGTTGATTATACCAATTTTCTAGTAAAAGTAAAAGCCTAAATGAAGAAAAGGAAAACGTTTTCGTAAAAACAAAAAAAGCAAGAATTTTTTCTTGCTTTTTTATCTATTCTCCACTAATTGATAACTCTTCAAATAGAATACTTGGACTTCCTACACCTGATAATGAATCGTATGAATCATCTGCAATTCCCTTAACATGTTTCATCATTTCTAAGAAATTAGAAGCGACTGTAATTAAGTTTACTGGACGTACGATTTCTCCATTTTCTACGACAAATCCACTTGCTTGTAATGAAAAATCAGTTGTAATTGGATTTAATCCAGCATGTAATCCATTTAACTCATCAATAATTAATCCATTGTTCATTTCTTTTAATAAATGATCAAATGAACAATCACTTGGTTCAATATAGAAGTTTGTTGGGCGAATTCCTACACTACTTGCATATCCACTCTTAAATCCATTTCCTGTTGAAACTGTGTTCATCATAGATGCACTTTTTTGGTTGTGTAAGAACATTTTTAAGATACCTTTATCTACGATTACTTTTGATGTTGAAGCTACGCCTTCATCATCAAATGGAGTACTTGCATATCCATCTTTTTTAAGTGGATTATCAATTATTGTAATCTTTTCATCAAAGATTGGTGTATCTAATTTATCTTTTAATAATGAGATTCCTTTATATACATTTTCTCCATTAAATAGTCCTGTTAATGCTGATAATAATGAACTCATTGCTTCATTTTTTAAAATAACTGAATATTTACCTGTTTTTACTTGTTTCGCATTTAATTTAGAAACTACTTTTTCTTTTAATTCTTCTACATATTCATCAACATTTACACTTGTGATATCATGTGTAACTTTAATCTTATAAGCAGATTTATTATCTCCATCAAAACTTGCTAGTACTGAAGAATAGAATACACAGTATTCTTCTGTTCTTGATACATTCATTCCTAAAGAATTGGCAATTTGTACTTCTACTTTTTGAGATTCCATTTCAGTTGACATGACTTGTACAATTCTTTTATCTGAATTTTGTAATTTTTGTTCGATTTGTTTTAAGAAATCAATTTTATCTTGTGTTGATGTAAATACAAGATGAGTTGATTCTAATTCAGGATATTCTTTACTTCCTTCATAAATTTTAACTGTGTCATCACTTTCAATAGCAGATGCATTTGATTTAATCATTTCAATACATAAATCGATGTTTTCATCATTATCTTCTTCTAAGAAACAATATCCTAGTTTTCCATTATATAACCCACGTACAGAAATTCCACCACTTTGGGCAATTGTAAAACTATCTACTTTTTGTCCATAGATATTGATTGATTCTTTTTCTGATTTTTGAATATAGACTTCAACTGGTTCAATTCCAGCTAACATTGCTTTTTCAATTAATTTTTGTACATTCATTAGTCTCTACCTCCAACAATCATTTCTTTTACACGAATTGCAGGTTGTCCTACATCTGCAGGGATAGAACCACTACTTGATCCACACATTCCTTGTGCACGTTTTAGATTGTTTGCGACACGGTCAATTTTTAATAATGTTTGTGATCCATTTCCAATCAAACTTGCACCTTTTACTGGTTTTGTAAGAGCTCCATCAACAATTAAATATCCTTCTTGTACTGAGAAGTTGAAATCTCCAGTACTTGGATCTACACTTCCTCCACTCATAGATTTACAATATAGACCATATTTTGTATCTTTAATCATATCTTCTAGATTATCTTCACCATTTAAAATGAATGTATTTGTCATACGAGATGTTGTTTCATATTTATAAGATTGTCTACGTGAATTTGAAGTAGAAGGCATATTCATTCTTCTACCATTCAATGTGTCAATCATATAACCTTTTAAAATGCCATTTTCAATTAATAGATTACGTTTTGTGAAGTTTCCTTCATCATCAACATTGCTTGATCCCCATGCATTAGGAATTGTTCCATCATCCACAGCACTCACTTTTTCACTGGCAATTTTTTGTCCAATCTTTCCACTAAATACAGATTGCCCTTTCGCAACTGAACTTGCTTCTAGTGAGTGACCACAAGCTTCATGGAAAATAACTCCACCAAATCCATTATCAATAATGACATCCATTGTTCCACTTGGACATTCATCTGCAAATAACATTGTTTTCGCAATTCTTGCAGCTTCTTGTCCTGCCTTAGCTGGGTCAATTTCTTCATAGAATTCTAATCCTTTGCTAGCACCTGGACCATAGAATCCTGTTTCCATTTTTCCTTCATGCATAGCAATGGCTTGAATTGATAAACGTGTACGAATACGAGTATCACGTACATATTTTCCTAAAGTATTTGAAATAGCTACTTCTTGTTTTTCATCCCAGTATCCTACCATGACTTTTTGAATCACTTCATCAAATTCCATGGCAGCACTAGCTGCTTTCTTTGCAATTTCAATTTTTGTTTCGCTTGATACGGTTGTTGGATCAATAACAATTTTATGTGCATTTTCGTATTCTACTTCTTTTAATTCAAATGAAATTTCTTTTTTCTCATAGTTAAAAGATTGTGATAAATCTTTTGCCATTTTTAATAAATTATCTATTGTTGTATCATTTGAATAAGCATATACAGATTCATTTTCATGGTAAATGCGAATACCTACTCCATATACAATTCCACTATTGGCATTTTCTACTTTTCCATTTAATAATGAATAACGATTAGAAATCGTTCTTTCTTCAAAGATTTCTGCGAAATCTCCACCAGTACTTACACATGCTGATAAGATTTCATGTAACTGATTCTTTTCTAACATAGTCTCACCTCTTCAACTATTATATATGAAACTCTTTACTTTTTCATCTTTTGTGTTAAATTAAAATACAAGGAGAATATTATGAAAAGAAAGATTAAGATTTTTATTTTATTATTACTTTGTTTTGTAATGTTAATTGGACCAATTATCGGTAACTTATTATAATAAAAATGCTCATATCATTTGATATGAGCATATTTTTTTAGATAATACCTTTCCAAACTAGAATAATTAATAAACATGTAATTAATAGAATACTAGCTAGAATTGAAATTTCTGATTTACTTGCTTTCTTAGAATTTGTTGATTCCACAAATTGTAATCTTCTTAAAGCAGTTACAATTGGTTTGTAAACTAACAATATAATAGAACTGTTTAATGTTACTTTTAGTAAGTTAAATGGTAATAATGCAGGTAGCATTAACTCTACTACACCTTCTCTAGGAATACCCATATATAAAGGAGTAATTAAGTAATTCCATAATAACATAACACCTGTTGCTAGTAATGAGGCAGTGATTAATCCGAATACTGCTCCCATTGCAGTATGATGTTTCTTATAGATATAAGAAGCTGTGCAAGCAAAAGTACATGAAGCTAATAAGTTCATAATTGCACCAATAACCCCTGTATCACTCATTGTAAACATTTCAATAACAGCGACAGCC
>JAEIGA010011030.1_pt1 | contig 13710 bp, 18 predicted proteins | sample 9270691 | NCBI WGS metagenome assembly JAEIGA01 (sample SAMN17057246, study PRJNA624740) | gut metagenome | biome: biome; isolation source: fecal sample | host: Bos grunniens | place: China: Xizang | collected 2019
AATACTGTTCCGTCAGATATGGACAGATAAGCGGTATCTTTTACCTTATTGAAATCTATCTCTGCATATAATTCTGAAAGTAATGTTGTGGCAGTCTTTACTCCATCCGCAACAACCTCAACCTTATCATCACTTGCAGGCTCTATAACTGCACCCTCGCCATCGGTAATTAAATACATTCCATCTTCTGTTTCAGAGGAATAATCTGCGCTTGCTACGGGCTTGACGTTCTCGACTACTGTTCTGCCGTTGACATTGTCATCGGAAACAAAGGAATCGGGGAATTGCATTGCGGATTCCTGCGGCATATCGGTTCCCGAAGCGTCCTGGATAACGTGACCGCCGCCGCCACCTGCTCCCATTGCGAATTTAAGTTCGGGGTCTTCCTCGGTTCCGACGTTTACAACAACGGGAACCTGCCCGACCTGTGCGCCCGTTAAGGGGGCAATCTGACCTATGTTGTAGTCTCCGTCCGCAGGTGTTACCGCCCCGGTTCTGCCGTTGAAACTCGAAACGTGTGCGCCTTCCAACTCGGTCAATCGCTGATCGTTTAATGCGATTTGGTCGTCCATATGGTTAAGGTTTTCCGCATTAATCGGGGTAGCCGTTGAGGGGCTATTTTGGTAGATAATTTTAATGTATGCCATTTGTTCTCTCCTATTCTGCTAATGGGATATAAAAAGGTATGTAACTTCCTTTTATTCCTCGATACTGAATACCGCCAAGTTCTATGGTCTTGTTTGCATTCGAATAATCAACATAAGCCTCATAAACTGTCTTTGCGTTATAAACGCCCGCACTCGATATTGCCGTAAATTTCTTGATAGCACAGAAATTAAAGTTTTCTGTATTTGTCAAAATGTAATATGTGTACCCCGAGTAATAACTCGTTGCATATTGAAGTGTTAGCCCCGTCCAAAGGTCACAAAACGGAGTATTTGTTGATGTATTACAGAATATCGCCCAATGTGTTTCCTCGCTCTTCGGGTTATAAAACTTATCAAATATCGTATAATAATTTCCGCTGTACTTAATAGCAAAACCGCCCGCCGATGTCGGACGGAGCAAAAAGCAATTCGTGATTGTACCCGTTAGTTGCGGATACAATGAACATATCATATGCCCTGTACTTAACTCGACAACTAACTGTCCTGCATCCCAATTTGAATAACTCTGATAGTAAAAGGGTAAAATACCTGTGTTGTAATCACCCTCAATATCCGCAAGCGGCTTTAACAGGTTAAATAAGTTCGCCGACACAGTTACCCCGTGTAAGGTTATATCTTGAACATAATCACCAAGATTAACCACTTCCCACCCTATTGCATCGGCTATCTTTTGAACCGAGGTCTCGGTCATTATTCGGATATTTGAAACCGTTGTATAGGTCAATCCGTCAATATGCTGCCAATCGTTAGAAATTCCCATATAATCACTCCACGGGGAAATAAAATTCCGAGCCTAAAGGTGTTGTGAATTTTATTCCGTTTATAAGTATCGTTTTTTCTCTCGTTTCGTATCCGTAAAACCTACGATAGAAGTGTTCACACACATAAATAGTTGCGAAAAAAGTTTCCGATGTATCTTTTACGGCAGTCATTATATTAAGAACTTCCATATAAAGTCTTCCGTCATTTTGTGCTATATTCTGACCTATGCACATTTCTTGCTGTGCCGTGCTATAAATTGTATTACCCTCTTCGAGGTCAAAAATATGTGCGCTGGATACACCCTGCCCTGCGAACACTGCCGATTTAAAATCTCTCTCTCCGATTACGTCATGGATATTGTCAAAGCCAAACACACGATAATAGTTGACATTATCAAGTGGAGCAATTACGGAGTACCCGTCTCCTACATACACTCTTGCAGTAGTATTACTCGAATCTAAACCACCACCAAAGGCAACAATAGGGGTTACGTCTCCACCTGTCATAGGAATAATATATATTCTTGTATCGGGGCTTCCTGTACTCCAACCGCCGTAGTTAATAAGTCCATAATTTGAATCTTCGGGTACATATACCGCCAACGTTGAAAGGCTCGGAGTTGTACTCCACAATTCAGATATTGAAGTAAAGCCCCATTCCTGCGCACTCTTTACTTCTCCGCCGATTAAATCGGCAATGGCTTGCCAACCTTGTATCGACAAATAGGAACTTGTAAACGTCACATTTACTAAAGTCCAATCGCTCATATTAATTAATCTCCGTCACTACTCCGTTTACGCTTTCTTCAATACCGCCCATAGTCGGCGTTTCTATCGGTTGCGTATATTCCACCGCTACCATTCCGAACAAACTTCCATTTGGTGTATCTTCCGTATTCTCGTTAATCTGCTCCTGCAAATCGTTAATTTGTGCTTGCAAGTCGGTGATAAAGATACGCTGGTCTTGCTCTCCCTCTGCGGAATAGGAGTCCCACATCATTTGGTCGCCGTTCATTTTCCGGCTCATAATGATAAAATTAACTTCAACCGTTACACCCTGATCGTTTATGTCGTAGTATGTAACCTTGTCGCCAGCTTCGAGCCAAGGGAAGGACATCTGCTTTCCAGTAAACGGTCTGAAGTTCGCATTCTTTACCACGTTGTAGATATTCTGTGCAATGTCGAGCAAATCACTACCACTCTGATCGAATGCGAAGATGTTGCCCTGAATGATGTAGTTATTACTTCCGGCATAGGGATAACTTACCCCAACGTCTTCCGACTTATTCCGCAACGTAACCTTGTCAATCTGTTTAATCGAATAATCTTCGTATTCAAGTTCTTGATAGTACGGAATGATCGTCGAAAAGCCTACCGAACCGCCGTCATAGTCTGACGGATAAATAAAATCTGAAGGAAATAACGAATCCGCAGGGTATAATCTCTGCTGGGCGATTGCATCAATATACTTAACACCAAATCTGCCGTAGCCGTCTGTATATCCAACGCAGCCATTTATCTGACAAACCGCTTGTAAAAACTGTAAGGCCGTCAGTTTCTTGGCTTGCCTTTTACTTCCGCCAAAGCACGTTATACCCGAATTAACGAACGAGATTGCAGCGGAGTTATAAGCAACGTTGAAATCGGTCATAAATTGCTTAAATGCGGCAATCAGCGTTGTAACACCTAAACTGTTCCACCAATCGCAAGCATCGGTCTGCGACAAGCGATAGAACACATCGTATGCGGTTATGTCCTTTAATCCTTTGGAACCACGCTTTTTTGACTCGTCAATAGTGCCGGTAAAAACTGTAATCCAATCGGTCGAGCCTGCTCTTATCTGTACGGAGCAAGTTTTACCTTTTAGATTTACGTTATTCAGCGCATCGGTCTGAAAAGAACAACTCTTCGCAATACAACCGACAAACTCCAAAGAGTCCGAAGCCATAATACTTTCGTTCAGCGCAAAACTACCGCTTACGATTCTGTCAGCCGTGATAACAGTTCCGCCGACGTTTATCTTTATGTCTTTGTCAATAACACCCGTCGCCCACGCTACTTTCGTGGCTTCAGAAACGTTTATCATAACTTAATACTCCGTGAGTTTAATCGGTGTCGTAGCATAGAAAATACCGCCTACCGCCGTATTCTCGTGCTGAATTTCAGGTGCTTCCATAAAGAACGTTCCGCTTTTATACTCGCAATCGTAATCGTCCCAGTAGGTGACGGTCAGATTTTCTTCTGATTGGAAGATACCCTTAATCGAATCCTGCTCGGCAAGATCACGCTCTCTTAATGAGAACGAAATCTTTACCTTGCGCTTTGTCATTAAATTCTGATGTTCGGTTTTTACGGCATCTTCCCAATCCGCCGCCATTCTCTTACCCTTGATAAACGAGTAGGAACCCTTTTTTATAAGGTCGTTCGATATGATCGTATTTCCGATTTTTACTCTATAACCTAAATAACTTAAACTCATACTTCGTATAATCCTCTACCCGTCATACGTCTTGCGTTGCGGTTTGCTTTTACTGTTGCTCTGATGATGTTATCAACGTCGCCCTCAACTGTAATATTCGGAGCAAGTTCGGGAGCAACCATTCTCAAAGCATTTACAAACGCTTCCGTCAATCTTGAATAATCAATACTTGCATTGTCAAGCGGTGTTACTCTCGCACCTCTTGGAAGGTCGAGCATTTCGGGGCCACGTTCACCGACTATTACTCGTCCAGCTTCTTCAATGTCGCCGCCGTTTGCCAACAACGGAATAGTGGCTAAATTAACACCAGTCATACCAGTTAAATCCGTCAACCACTTCGGCGGTTTTAACTTGTTCAGACCTTCAATAAATTTGTTAATGCCCTTGATTATGAAATTGATTGCGGTCTTGAATGCGGAAACAATGCCTTCCCAAAGTTTCTTGAAGAAATCACCGAAGGACTTAAACACCTTGACAAGTCCGCCACTTCCGAACCAATCCATCATTTTTGTAACGGCATTTCCGATAAACTCAAAGAATGCCGTCAGATAAGGACTTGCCCAACTCAAGAACGTTTCTATCAAGCTGAAAATTGGCGGTAAAATCAAATCAAGCAATTTCATTAAGGGAGTCAAAATCAACTCTAACAATTTGCAAATTGGAGTCAAAATTGCACCGAGCAGACTCGTTAGAGGGCCTAACAATGCCTGGATGATGCCAAAAATGGGAGTCAAGATGTCCCCAAACAAAGTTAACAAGGGGTCAAGAAGAGCCGTTACCAAATCCAAAATCGGGTTTAAAATCGTCATTACCAAGTCAAGCAGCGGCCCGATCAGCTCCATTACCATTTCGAGGATAGGCCCCAAAAATTCCATAATTCGGGATAAAATCGGAATCAGTTTTTTTATGATTGATACCAATACCGGCATCACCTCATTTACGACCTGAATTATGATAGGCAAGAGTTCACGCACCAAATCTACGATAATCGGTACGAGGTCGCTTGCGATTTCTGACAGACTCGGTAAGAGGTCGCTCGCCGCTTGAGCAATCATAGGCAGGACTTCTTCTGCGACTTCCATAAGAGGTGGCAAAAGTTTATCAATAAAATCTGCCGCAATAGGTCCGATTTTCTCGATTATGCTCTGAATAGTAGGCATAAACTCGATTAACTTTTCCGTCAGTTTTGACAGAATAGGCATAACCGCCGAGCCGATAGAGGTCTTAAGGGAAGTTCCAACTTTTGCAAGGTCTTCCTTTAAATCTCCGTACTCAACACCAGCTTTTACCGCCGATTCTGACATAACGATTCCAAGTTCATTTGCTCTTTGGGTAAGTGCATCAAATTCCTCGCCCGATTGAGCAAGCAACGGAGCCATATTGTACGCAACCTTTTCTCCGAACAACTCTGCTGCCGCCGCTGCTCTCTCTTCTTCGGTGCCAAGAGCCATAATTTGGTTCATAGCATCGTCGAAGTTCATATCCGTACCTTCGAGCTTCTTTGCGGCCTGCTCCATAGTGGACATCTCGACTCCGCATTGTCCTGCTGCGTATGCGAGTTCCTGGTAGCGTTCTGCACCGATACCCATACGGATTGAAGCCTTGTCGATAGTATCAGCCATTTCGGAAGTATCGTTTGCCATTCCTACGATAGCCGTACCAGCTCCGACAATAGCCGTTCCGATAGCAACTCCAACCGCTCCGGCAACCTTACCAGCCTTTGAAAAGCCGTCAGCGACCTTGCTTGCGTTCTTATCAACTTTTTTCAAGGAATCATTTGCTTTGTCGGTGTCAACGAAAACGCTTCCGACGAGCTTAAAAATTTCTAAAGCCATTATTTTTCTTCCCTTGCTTCTGCGTGTTTGCGGTCTATTTCTGCGATGATCTCGTCAACTGGTCTATTGTCGATGTTCGCTCCAGTACAAGTGTTGTAAAATTCTTCGAACGTCATATAATGCTGGGCAAATACCATTGCCGGAAGTAAATGCAACCATTCTTCCCGATAGCGTTCTTTTTGCTCATCTTCGATAGCCATTAGTAAGAGCCGTAGCACCTGATCTATGTCAAGCACCTTCAGAACGTCTAATGTGTGATACCGCCGTAGTACCAAATCAATTAGTTTTACTTCATCAATTTGGCAACCGACTCGAAAAAACGTTTCCATTTCTCCACGTCGGCAACCTGGATAGCCTTTTCGATAAACTCGGTAGGCTCCATAGTTCTGACATCTTCCTTGTCGCACTCAAGAATGTTTGCGAAAAACTCGTACAGAGCTTCTTCCGCCTTCTTCTTACTTGCGCCGGAAATCATCGTAAATATTAAATCGTAGCCGAAGGACTCCTGCGTTAAGTCTGTCATTTTATCCTTTGACATAATCAAAGTCTTCAGCTCGTCTTTTATTCCTACTTCATCAATCAATCGCACAAAGGCGAATACATCTTGTGTCTGTAAATTTCTCATTCTGTTAATCTCCTATAAATAAAAAAAGAGCGTAGACAAAGGATTTTACTCCCATATCTACGCTCTCGTTAAGTTTATGCTGATACCTGAAGTGAACCGTAGAGGTCTGTTACCGCCGTCAGCATTGTTAATACGTTCATTGTGAGTTTAGGTCTTGAGCTTTCCATTACAACTCTTCCCTTAACTGCTCCTCTGTCGCCGTCTGCGTTGATCTCTCTGTACTCACGCTCGACAGTAAACTGTCCGCCGCCCCTTGTAAGTGCTACAAGAGTCTGACCGATGTAAAACTTACCAGCTCCGAGAATGATTTCACTTGCGCCGGAAGTAACAGTTCCGTTAATCTCAATCTCGAAGGGTTCGAGAGTGGAATCCGATGCGGAATCTGTGTTCTCATAGCAAGCGGTAAACTCGATAGAGGGTACTACATCGTTCTTTTCGGCAAAAGTCCAATCGAGGTTGCCCATATTGATTGCGTTCTTGAGTCTGATTGTTACGGCATTTCCGCCCTTTGTAAGACCAACCCAAGAAACCTCTTTGAAATCAGCAGCCGTAACGGCTCCAGTTCCGATGATCTTCTGAATTGCCATTTTTGTTTACCTCGTATAATTTTGAATTTGAAATCGTACTAAACGATGTCGGATTTGTTTATCTTCGTCGGGAATCGTCTTCCGATCTATCAAGTAAAAGGTCGGTAAAACGTGTGTCTGTGGAAGATTTTGCGCTTGTAAAAGACTCTCAACCTTATCGGTCAAATCGTCTACCGCCGTTGTTGACTTGCCTTTATCCCATATATCCACGTTCAAGACGTAATCCTGGCGAGATAAATCATCGAGGTTTACATTATCAAACGCAAATACAATGTGCGGATAAAGTGCATTGTCTATGGCGATTTCGAAGTAAACGTCCGTTGTGAGCGTTTTTAACTTCGTCTGTATTAACTTTTTAAGGTCGTTTGTCTTTTCATTCGTCGCCATTGTCTTCGTAATCCTTTTCGTCAACCATTGCAAGGGCCTGCGCTTCGTCCTCAAGTCCGCTCAAGTATTTCGACTCGATTTCGACTATCTTTGCAACATTGCTTTCAACAACATTGCTCAACATTCCCATTTTTGGTGTTTTCGAAGTGCCAAACTCCTGATAAAAAGCATAGAAACCGTTTATCTTCTTGCCGGACAATCCGATCTGTACCCTTGGGGCCGTTGTCGATTTGCTTGATATTACTTTGTAACTTAAAACCCTACCAGCTTTACCCGAATGTTTCTGAAAAACTTCATAGTAAACTCTGTTAAATTCGGCTTTAACAAACTTTGCAACATCTCGCAATGCCGCCCTTGTGAGTTCGTGAATGTAATACTGCGCAGCATCAACATTCGACGTATATTCGACGTTCCCATTTTTGATTTTCGTAACCGATTTAGGTACGCTCATTCGATACCTCGTTTACATACGATTTCAAGGTTGTAACGTGTTCTGAATGTTCGCAGAATCGTGTAAACTTCTTCCGTACCGCCGAAGGGAGTATATTTCAACTTCTTTTCGTTCTGATAATCTGCAAAATCAGCGATTACAAACTTGATCTCCGGCTTGAGTCCTACGGCTTGCGCTTGGTAAAACTCATTCTGTCCGATGCTCTTAACTTCTGCGAAAATTGTTCGTTCCGTTTCAACTGTAACAGTATCGCCGTACTCGTCCACCGTATTCGTTTCTGTAATAAGTTTGATTACTGAATCATACATTTTACTCGCCCTCTACGGTGATTTCCGACTTTCTGATACAATCAAGTTGGTACTTAAAGGATTCCGAATACCGCTCCGCTTCCTTATCCGTTGAATAATAAGCCAACGCATAAGTCTTGATAGCCGTTTCAACTATCTCCTTATCGCTTTCGGCTACATCAGAAAGCACCCCAGCACGAACCATTTCTTGCCGTGCCGAGGTGATAACGTCTGCAATTTCGCCGTCAAGCAAATTGTGGGAGATACGAAGGGCAAGTTTAACCTTGTCGGTCAAAGTAGGCGGTGTCGGTGTCGGTTCGGGAGTCGGTTCAGTTGTCTGTGTCGGCTCCGTATTCTGATTATCGTCTGCCATTTCTTGCCCCTTTCGTTATTTCTTCTTTACTGTCTTCTTGGGTGCGGTCTTCTTGACTTCGGGCTTAACCTCGGGTGCTTCCTCGGTCTTAACCTCGGGTTTTTCCCTACTCTCAACGTATCCCAGGGCGACTAATTCTTTGAGTCTGATGTCGCTAAACTCTACGGTCTTACCTGGTGCGTGATATATGCCCGTATTCTTGTCGATAAAGCCCTCTCTGATTAAACCTTTTGCCATATCCTAACCCCCTTATACACTTGCAGGCTTTGTGATGTTTACGAAAGCTCTGTTTGCAATGGGAGCAACGGCAACGTACTCACGACCAAGGATATTAACGAGGTCTTCGGTCATCTTGGTCTTGTCGTCGAGCTTGATTTCGATTGCATCGCCGTTAGGGAAGTTTGCAAGTGCGCCATAGCCGAAGTCGCCTACGATAGCGTATACGTCGTTCTCGGAAGCGGAAGCGTATGCAGGAAGTGCGTTGGTAAGAATAACGTCAAGTCCCTCAAAGGGGTCTGCGTTAAACTGTCCTGCGTATACAGCAGCCTTGAAAGCGGCTTTGGTTGCAGGGTTCATTACTGCTACGGGCTTGGTTGCTTCTGCGTTGAGTTCGCCAAGTGCGGTAGCAATAGTGCCAAGTACGGCACCTGACTTAACCTTCTTTGCACATACGGCATTCTCGCTTGCGGAAGTAGACAGAGCGGCAATCTTGCCAATAAGAACGCTCTCACACTTCTGCGCAATCTTGTAGGTAAGCTCGTCGTAGATGTACTGAAGGAATGCAGCACCCTTCATATCAAGAACCTCGTCAGAAACGGAAATCCACTTCTTGATAGATTCAGGGATAAGGGTAACAATTCCAAGGGTAAGCTCTTCCTCGGAAACTGCGCCGGAACCTTCGTTGTGGATAACGGCATCGCCTGCGGAAAGTTCAAACTGAACCTTCATATTACCCTGAACGCTGATCTTCTTAACGAGTGCCATTACGCCGCTCTTAAGCCAATCGGTCTTGATGATGTCGTAAACCATATCGGGTACGGCTACTTCGCCTGCATCCCCTACGTTGGTTGTAAGAAGTTTTCTGATTTCTTCGTCCTTGCCGCTCTTTACATACTCGGCAAAAGCGTTGATGTACTCTTCGGAGTTTCTGTACTCTTCAATAGTCTTCATTGTTTCATTTTCCTTTCTTGTTTCGATCTCTTTTGCTGTGTCTTCGGCTCTGTTTTCTTCAAGAGCCTTTGCGTTTGCTTTTCTCTCTTCAAGTGCTTCCAGTTCTGCCTTATGCTCTTTAAGTGAGCGGAGTTCTTCGGTATAACCTTCGATCTCTTCGGGGTTTTCGGAAGTTTCAACAAGGGAGTCAAGTTCGCTCATTCTTGCTTCGGTATCGGCAAGATTCATTTCTTTAATTTCCATTGTTTCTTACCTCTCTGTACTTGTTTCGTGCTTCTGTCAGTTTTGCTTCACGTTCGAGTCGCTCCGCCCTTTCTGCTTCGATCACTCCGTCGAAGTAGCTACGTGTCGCTACACCTATATCGGTTCCAGGGTTAGCCGGAAAACCTACAAAAGAAGTATCGTACAACTTTTTCAAGCCACGAATTGTACGCTTGTGGCTCTTTTTGTCGTACTCGTCATCGTTGACAGTAAATGCAAAGGACATTTGGTCGTACATACCGCTTTCGATTTCCTCAAACGCTGCTCTTGCGGAAGAGGTCTTCGACATATCGGCTCTAACCTTGAGTCCGTGATCGTCAACTGATAACTGTAATGTGCCGTTCTTTGTTCTTGCGAATACTGTTCCCTCGTGGTCTTTTACGAAAATAACGTCTGACATATCCGCATCTTTAAAGGCTTCGGGTAAAATCTGCTCTTTGTACTGAACACCCTCGTCCTCAAAAAGAACGTACTCGTCCCAAGTTGTAGCGTAACCTTCAACAATAAAGGTCTGCTCGTTCTCACCCTCTTTGCGTAATTCAAAATTCTGCAAAGGGATATTTCTGTATTCTCTGTTATCTCTTATCATTCTTCTGCATCTCCTTCGTCGCTATCGTCCTTCGGTGGTCTGCCTACGGGATTGCCGGTGCCATCGTTGGACGTGTCGCCAGTTTTGGAAGTGTCAAGCCTTAAAACAAATTCGTCTCCGCCGTCATACGGTGCCATATTGAATAAAGCTCTATATTCGTTCGGAGTCATCAAACCTCTGTCAACCAATGCAACCATAGATATTTTGGTCTTTGCGCTGGCAAACTGTAAGCGATTCGACTCATACCAAACCTCTGCACCGAAGGAAATTTCTCTGTCGGTGAAGATTTTTCTTGTAAATTCAAGTGACAGAGCAACAAGAACCGGCTCAATCCTTGACTCATAAAAGGAATCATATTCGGACTCGGAATAGCTGGACTTAATAATCTTTTCATTTACTCCGAAATAGCGGTAAATCCTCTCTCGGTAGGTGTCCTGCTCTTCTGCCGATGCGGTTGTCGGCTTTAAGTTGATTTCCTTAAACTCCTGCGTTGCATCGAGTGAAGCGATTCCGCCCTCGTTATTGATATTCAAATAATCAGCAACGAATTGCTCCTTTTGTTTCCGAATATCATCAGGCGAAAGCATAGCTTTTGTTGACTTGATGATTCCTCGAAGATTTGCGGTGGATTTAACGGCATTTTCAAGGCCCTTATCCATTGTGTTGACAACTTCAAGTGGTCTAAAAAGCGGTCTGTTATCTTCTCCGCTGATGTCAGATTTTAAGAAGTCCTTACGGAGTACCGCCAAATCTTCCCAAGGGATTACGAGGTTGTTTGTTGCGTTACCTTCAAACTCAAACTGAATAAACAAGCCGTTCTTGTATTCCAAAGCCGTGAAGTTCTGATACGGTACTGGATAAAAGCCTATAACCTTGTTGGTATCGTCACGTTCGATGTAAACGAATGCGGTATTCTTAACCTCAAGAATATTGCGGACCTTTGCGAGAAAATCCTTTCCATTCATATACTTGTTAGGATTTAACTGTAAAAGTCGCTCGATTCTCTTGTCGGTACATCTCGGATTTGCTTTTGATGTATGTTCCGATAAGGCCCGAATTGCCGTTCTTACATCGTCAGAAGCGTAAATATCATTTCCGAATAAGCCAAACACGGACTTATACGTTCCAAGCTCCTGAAACTGTGTATACATTTTTTTCTGATCTGCCTTGATCGGTTTAAACAAATCAAGTATGCTTCTAAAGTTAATCGCCATTTCCTCACCTTAAATACGGCAAATACTCGTCTAAATGTTTGACGTAGCCTACCCAAGCGTTTAATAGTGATACCATTCCGTCAATTCTGCGGTGTTGCTGAAGTTTGACAGGTTGTATTGTTTCAATTCCGTCTTTGTTTAATGCTTTTACCCCAGTATTCGCCAAACACCAGCGCAATATCGGGTTGTTGTTATAGTTAATTTGATGTTCTGACAGAGCGCAGCCGAGTTCCTTCATAGGTTGCGACCAAGTGAACGGACCTTGTGCGGTCTTTTCCATTTCAAAACCGTATTCTTCCATTTCGGAAACCCAATAGCCGGCTAAAGCTCTATCGTAACAAATCCACAATGGGCGAATATCGTACTTTTCGACCATCTCAACGAACCATTTTGTTACCGCCGAGTAATCAACCTGCGCGCCCTCGTTTATTTCGAGCCAACCTTGCTCCGCCCATAATTTGTATGGGACTTGTTTAACATCTGCGTCGTTTCGTTTGTTATCCTCTAATTTCCGCAAAGGAATGAAATACTTCTGTAAAACGTAAACTGTCGGGTCGTTTGGTTTCCTCATAATCAAGGTCGCACAGGTTAAGTCGTAAACGCTCGACAAGTCGCAACCGCCTATTGCGTAACTATGCGATATCTTTTCCATATCGAAGATCGCTTCGTTAACAACCGCTTCAAACGGTAGCCAAGTCGCTGAACCGCTCTGCGGCACGTTGAAGTCTTTAACCATTACCGTAGGCTTAAAGCTCGGGTCGTCCTTCGCCTTCTGTACCATTTCCCGAAGATAGGTACGAGACTTAATAGTATCAAGTCCCGGATTGGCTTTTAGCCACGCACCTTCGATGTCCCATTCGTCGGGACTATCGAGTTCGTATATGAACGGCAGGAAGCGTTTATTCTTGACCGTTCCGTTTAAGATGTCCGAAGCGTATTTATACTGTGCGTCGAATATACCCTCTCGGACATAGCCGTTCGTTGTTATACAAAAAAGCAACGGTTGCCTCCTGGCTCCCATTGCCTGCTTAATTAAGTCGTATATATCACGGTTCTTTATTGCTGATAGCTCGTCAATAACAGCCCCGTGAACGTCCAAGCCGTCGAGACTATTACTATTTGACGCTAACGCTTTTATAAAGCCGAAATTCCTATCAAAATAAAGGTCGGACGCTCTCTTTTTGACGTTCTTTGAAAGCACAGGGCTTTGACGAACCATTTTAACAGCCGCATTAAAACCAAGTTTTGCTTGGTCTAACATTGTGGCTATGTTGTATATCTGCGGAGCACCTTCTTTATCATCAATAAGTAAATCAAGTTCTACCGCCGCTGTCTCGGTGGTCTTGCCGTTCTTACGTCCCTCTATTATCAGACATTCGTTGTACTGTCTAACATTGTTATCATCGACAAAACCGAATAATGCTTGAAGTCTTGCCTTCTGAAAGAGTTCGAGCTTTAACGGTTGCCCCACCTTACCCGAAGGAAGTTTACAAAACGTCTCGATAAACTTTGTATGCCTGCTCGCTATATCCGGGTCGAAGTGATATTCGTCTGGCGCAAAATATCTCTCAAGTAAAATCTCACTTATACGGCGCATTTTGTCGCATGCCGTAATCTTGCCGTCTATGATCTTACCGAAATATTCTTCAAACTCAATCAATTATTATTTACCCAATCTAACAAGTCAGCAGAAGCCGCCGTCTTATTATCCTTTGGAAGTAAGTCGGTTAAGTATCGGATTATCACTCCATATTGCTTCTGAACCTGTAAATACGTCGTCATTGCCGCCGTTTGTTTGCTTCCGTACTGATAACTTTCGTCTACACCCTCTTTTTTGATGCGTTCACGCAAGGTTTTTAACTGTTCCTGCATAAAAAGAGCGTCTTCTATCATTCCAGAAGCCACTTTTAAATTATCCTCGGACAAAAGAGGAATGATCTCATTAAGTTCGTAAACCTTTTTCTTTTTCGCCATAAGTTCTCCAAAAAGGGGTTAAAAATTTCAATTTCTATCTTTACACGAG
>JAEIGA010011031.1_pt1 | contig 13710 bp, 23 predicted proteins | sample 9270691 | NCBI WGS metagenome assembly JAEIGA01 (sample SAMN17057246, study PRJNA624740) | gut metagenome | biome: biome; isolation source: fecal sample | host: Bos grunniens | place: China: Xizang | collected 2019
CTCCTTAATTTTTAATGAATGTTTTTCATCCAGTTATCGGGACGATCTTCGGGTTTAGCGCCCGCTAATCGTGATCTTATGTCAATATCCCAACTAATGTATAACTAATATCTTTCTATTAAATCATATAATTGGTACATAGTAAGTTCGATTAAACTCTATAAAGGCATTTGTAAGCCAACAGATAAAATAGATAAATACTAACTAAATACACTAGCATTGGCCGAACCATTTAATTCGGCTACTCTACGTCTACCCCTCATAATCTTTTCAGCGATTTCTTTCGCCTTTGCGTTCGCGGGATTGAACCCCTACTGCTAATTATTTGCATTAGAAATACAAAATATTGATTTACTCAATATTTGTAAATCTTCAAAGTTTGTTTCATCAATAGTAATATTTGTATCACCTTGGAGAAAAATTGAACGGGGGGTAAACATAACAACATGTTTAGGAAACATTAAAGAAAGTAGATTCTTTGTAGCATTTTTCTTATCTCGTGTTTCCTTCTCTGACATTACTGTCATAAATATCTAGAAATTATTTGTATTCTATATAATAGATTTGTCCTGATTAAGCAGATTTTTATCTATGTTTAAACATTGAACTCCAACAAAAAAATCAGTTTCACCAATTAAAGCAATTTCTTTAATTTTTGGCTAATGTATTTCAGTCTAAAGACTTGGAACTGGTATATCCACTCCACACATTAGTGCCATTCTAATATCTTCCATTAATTACCCATTAATTGATCAAAATCTTTTTCAAATTGCTTTTGGTCTCTAGGATTAAGCATATTCTTTTTATCTTCTTCTCCATGAATTGCTTGATACATTAAACACAATCCTGCAAATTCATCAGTTAAGATCATTTGATTAGCTCCTAAAAATTCTAATTTTCCTATTCCAGTTAAATGTTTATCATTAAACATACTATCAATTTCTGCCGCAATCTTATAAGGACGCAACTAAAAATCTTTTAAAGCCCACTAGTCAAAATGACAAATAATATCAAATTCAACGATATTATCTCTAAATTCTGGATTAGTGGCGTTTTGAGTAAAGTTATCAAAACTGACAATAATATAATTTAAAACTGAATTATCTACATATAATTTTGGCACTATTTTAATATTTTTCCCAAACATTTCTAGAGTCTAATCTTCATTAGGTTCTGCACGATTAAGTGCATCGGCAGAGGTATAATAAAGTAATTTTTTTAATCTTGGATTTCTAAGCATCATATTAGCAATAAGATGCATATCTTTTTCCATAGATAAGAAACTAGACTTGGGCTGAGGATTTTTATCAATCTTCATACAAAATCTCCTTTAACTCTTAAAATAAGGATTCTACCACTATAGTTTTTCTATAGGCATTTCCATATATTAAATCAAACTAACCGCTATAAGTATCTAACCAACGCAGTTTAACTTGTTTTCCTTCTTGAATTAATTCAACAGGAGCATTATCACTTACACTCCATTGAGCCTTTTTATTACCTACATAAATATATTCATATTGTTTTTTAGGTTTAATAAATGTTTCGCCTTGAATAATATCTTCTTGAGAAGAAGTATTAGGATTTTCAGGTTCGGCAATTAAAGTGCCTACTGTTCCTGCTTCTAAATCATCTTCAGTCTCATTTCTATAATATTCAACAGCATTTATTTCCAATATTCCTGGCATACTTATCCAATCTAGCGCTTCAACTCTCCAACAGATATTGTGTTTATCTCCTGGGAGATAAAATTTAGAATATCTCTAAAAATAATTTAAAGCCGAATCAGAATTTGGCATTAAAATATGTAAAGAATGATTTGGAGTATCTACACTTATTCCATGTTTTTGTATATAATTTATTTTGGTCTCAACCGGACCTCTAATTGCAGCATAAGTTTTATGAAGACCTTCTTCATCTTCCCAAGTAATTTCATGAGAACATTTACGAATATCTCCTCTAAAATAAGCCAATTCAGTTAAATCTTGTAAATAGATAAGCCAATGAGTATTTGTGCCAACCCATTCAAAAACATCACCAACAGCAAAATCATAATCAAAATCAATAGAAATAATTTTGTCATCATAATCCTATTTTAACTTATTAGGATTAATTAAAGCTCTAACAGGTTTGTCTTTTTCTGATTTAGCATTAAGAACATCGGCACCTTGATATGAGTACCAAACCGCACGATGTAAACTTCTGCGCTTATCCGCTATCATTCTTTGCTATTGTAAATTACCACCATGATGGCTGATTCTTATCCCATGGTCTTTAATGCCTTTATCTGGTTCTAGAAAAGTATTAGATTTATATTTATCATAGATTCCCAAACGACCTTGCATTAAACGATATCCTAATTTATCACTTAAATCAAACCCTCTACTCACGAAGAATCTCCTATAATAAATTTATTGATTCAAAAATAGTTTTTCTATATAAGTCAAAATGAATATCGTCTTGTACTTGCAATCCTTCAAGCTTACTTAATAGCTATAAAAATTGCGGGTAAGCAAGAAAGATCTCGCTTAATCCCGCAACTTCAATAGATACTGTCCTTAATTGTTTTTTCCAATCTTCCTAATTTTCTCTCATAGGAATTAACTTCCAGAGTTGATTAGTAAGACGTTTTACATTTTTATTTATAACCTCAGAAGAAAATTCAAAATCATATTTAGTCTAAAGCACTATTTTCTCTTAAAACTGACCAATTAGATTTATATAATCCATTGGATAGTTTTCTCCTTTTATAGAGTCTTTGCATATGAAAAGAATCCCTGCGGGATTCCTCCAAAAGAGAAAGTAATTTAGATAAGTGGTTCGCTTGAGAAGTCATTTTAAAATCAGAACCACTATATTTCATTCTTGTATTTTCTATTGAGGTAACTTGCCGTTGGACCCAAGCTTGTTTCATTAATAGAGCGAGAATATTTTCTTCTTCCGCAGTTAATTGAATATTAAAAGCAGAACGTTCTACTAATACAGTGGGAATCTCATCTAAATCTCCTATAGAATCCTCCCAAACTACACCAAGCAAAAAATCATCAGGAGTTAATTCATTCTCTTTGATTTCATCTATTTTTATAGAATAATCATATAAATTAACTCTAGGAAATTCAAAACCTGGAATAGCTCCTACTAATAGATTTTGTAAATCTTTAACAGTATCTTCGGGAGTTAATTCTAAGTACATATCATCGGTAATCATTCCAAGAAAGCGGTTATATATAGATGCAAATTTAGTTCGTTCCAAATTGCATTCTCCCTTCTTGAACTTTATTATTTTGTTTCTTTATTAACTACTTTGTAATTTGTAGTTGTGCGGCGACCTGGAGTTGTAGTAGCTGTAGTTGTAGCCTGCTGAGCGGGTTTAGCTGCCGCGCCACTAGCCTCTTTATCAGCCTTGTCATTAGCAATAGCTTTATCAACATCAAAGCCTGTTTTCTCTTTTAATGCTTCACGTTTGGCCATATCTGTGATAGGAAGAGAAACAGAGAATTTTTTTATTAAATCTTTAACCCCGATGGGTGCGAAGTCTAGTGCATCAAGAAATGCTTCATAAGATCCGTTTAAAATTAAATCTACAATCTGTTGTTCTGACATATCATATTCGGGTTGGCGATTAATACCAAAAACATCAGTAACTTCTTCTTCAACTACTTGTAAGAAATTACCCATTAATTCTTTACCACCCGCAACATAACTCAACTGTTCCAGCTCTTTAAAAGAAATACGCTTAACTTCACCGGGTTGCCATTCACGGCGAATATTAGCTTCTGGGATCTTATAAACTACCATGCTTGCACTTCTGTTTTTTACATTATACATAGTATTTTTATTCATATTATTATCTCCTTTTACTCTCAAAAAAAATAAGGGAAGAGGGAAGTTATCCCTCTCCCCTATCTATATTAATTATTCTAATTATCTATTATGAGGATTAGCCCTGAACTGTTCCGCTAGGACGACCATCATAAGAAATTACTTTACCTGTTACAGCATCATAATTCCATGTGTCCATCTGACCAAGTAAGCTTGTGTCAACGTAAGCGCAGATGTTATTAGCTAACATAGCAACTACACCAACTTTTTTGTATACTTGGATTTCACGAGAACGGTCACCAGGGTTGTTGAATTCATCAACAATTGTGCCGCCTTCAAAAGCGATTTTAACAGGTTTACCATCAGCGCCTGTAGGGATTACCCAAGCGTAACCAGGGTCGATTACTTTACGGCTATTTGTTTCATCTTCGAAGCCCTGTTCGATAATGATAACTTTTGTACCTTTGTAAGTAGCAAGACGACCTGTGTTCCACAGTTCTGTTTTCATAGCTTCTGTGTATCTCCAAGCTTCCTGAGGAATCATACGAACTGCGAATTCATATGTGCAGTAGATTGTAGGAGTACCATAAGCGGAAGCGATAGTGATTAATCTATCCATAGAAGCTTCATCAAAACCAGGAGCAGCTACTCTGTTTGCAGGAGGTAATTGATTGATGGAAGCTTTAAGAGCTGCAGCTACTTCTTTGTAAATAAGTTCGTCCATGCCTTCCATGATGATTTTGGTTACTTCTGCGAAGTCTACACGACCATCTAAGAATTCTTCAAAACCGATCTGAGCAGCACCGCCGATAGCGCTTGTACGAACTTCGAAGCATTCGTCTTCAGCAGGACCAAGTTTGAATACTTCATAAATACCTGCTAAACCAACTCTTGTTACGAATTGTTTTGCACGAGCACGTTTGTTAAGAGAACGTCTGAAAATAGGTTTGTCACCCTGTGCAAATGTTTTTACTTCAGCAAACTGATCATACTGCTGAACTACTTTTTTAGGAAGAACTTCATCTAAAGTTTCTTCAATCATTTTGAAAATAATATTTTTATTTTCTCTATAAGAAGAATAATCACCAGCTAATTCGTTTAATTCATTACGAAGAGTCTGGTTAAGATCTTCATAGCTAAGGTTTTTACCATTGTGGCTGTAAGCTACAGGAGCGGAAGGATCTGCCTTAGCAACTTGTTTCATTAAAGCAACTAAATTGTCTCTATCTAACATTTCTCTTCTCTCCTTTCTTACGCAATACGCATTACTTTAACGCCTTTTTGACCATCAGGCATTGTGTAAATTTTAACTGCTTGCCATTTCATGTTTTCAACGTCGCCATCTTTGCAAAGGATACCATTTTCTTTGCTAGGAGCAAGAATGTCACCTAAAGCAACTGTTTCTTCGTTGATTGTGTTTGTTGTGAAAATGTCACCAACATTTGTTTTGAATACACGAGGAACCATTGTAGCACCAGCGGGCATTCTATGTTCTTTATAAACACCTAATTTTACGAATGGATCGTTTGTCCAACCTTTTTCATAGTAATCAGGAACATCAGCTGTTACATCATCAAATTTGTATTCTACACCATTTAATGTGATAGAGCTATTACCTTCAGCATCTACGCCATTTAACCATTTAGTTCTATAACGTTTAGAATTACCATCAACATCAAAATCTTCTGTATCTCTGTAATCATAAGGGCTGTAGATACGAGCCTGGTAATTGTCTTTTAACATTGCGAATTCGCAGTCTAACTGACCTTCGCGATATAATTTAATTTCGTTGAAAACGAGCATCCATTCACCAGCGCCTGTGAAGTTTACTTCACCAATGCCATTAGTATGTGTAGCATAGTCATATTTTACGAACTGACCCTGTTCTAAAAGTTCAATATCTTTATTAGCGGGTAATTGTGCATATACCTGAGCAGTTCTCTGAGCAGAAAGGTGGTTGGGTTCAACCTGACCGAAACCATACTCAACATACTTTGCCTGGCTCTGAATTGGCATATTTTTTTTCAGCCAATTAGCAGTAGCGCCGCCATAATTTAATTCTGCCATTTAAGTATATCCTCCTTATTATTTTTTATTTTCGGAAACAGCGATTGCTGCCTTTACCCACGCAGGGACAGAGGCATCATCATCTTCAGTGCTACCATTTAAATTAAATGTAGCAGGTTTGTCTTCTTTATCGTCATCAAGGCTAAAACTTACCTTGTTACGAACACAAATTACAGATAATTTCGCTTCAATATCTTCTAAACTATAAGTATCAATATTAGCGATAACATCTGCTTTATCTTCATCAGTAAGCATGTAGAACTGAGCAATCATAGCCTCTTTATCTTTTTTCTCAGATTCAAGTTTGAATTCTTTTAAAGGGCCTACTTCAGCATTTAATCTATCATTTTCTTCCTGTAAAGAATTAACAGTATTTTGAAGTTCTTCAAATTTAGTTTGAAGTTCTTCATATTGTCCTTTTAATTCTGTATATTCAACTACTTCTTCAAGATTGTATTTATCTTTTTTGTCTTTTTCATCGCATTTACATTCATCTACGGGTTTACCGCATTCAGGACATTTATCTTCTGTTTTATCTTCAGTTTTTTCCTGTTTAGTTTTATCTTCTTTGTCCTTTTCTTCAACTTTTTTCTTAGCATATTCTGTTTCAAATTCTTCTACTGCTTCTAAAGAGAATTGAGGTTCTTCAGAAGGTGTATAAGATTTGGTAACTTCGATTAAAGTGTCAGAAGGAACAAGACCGTTTTCTTCATCTAAAGAGAAGTTTAAACGATAATATTTCATATCGGAGCGACTCTGCAGAACAGCAAATTTTTGATTATTTTCTTCAAAAATACCTTCAATGCGATATACAGAGCAATAACAATTCTGTAAATCAGGATATGTCTGTTCAATATGAGAATAAAGAGAGCTCCATAAAGTATCGCCAATTTCAACAGCGTATCTTGTAAACACTTTGGCTCCTCCTTCTTTTAATAAATCTTTTAATTCATTCATCATGGAGAAAAGCTGTTCTTTAAAGCCATCTTCAAATGAAAACTGAATTGTTGGTGCGGTAATGTGAGAACCTTCAAAGCATGGTTCACATTCATCGCCCAAAATACAAAGTTTTGAAACTATCGCTTCGTTGATAATAAAGAATTGTGGTTTTCCATTATCATCTTTTGTCCATGTTGCATCTAAATAATTTTCTGCTAATTCCATGGATTGATTATTACCTTGTTCTATAATTCTCTGACTTTCAGGGTATTGGCCTGTCCAAATATAACCTTCAGTCATTAAATATTCTCTAATAGTTTCTCCATCATCCACAAATTTTTGAAACCAAACCTTAGCATTTAAATCTACAAATCCATAAGGCTTAGTTGTATCTTTAATTTTGAACTCACCATTAGAAATTTCAATTTGACGATTATGTTCTTCAAAGTCGCCAATTGCTTCATTATAATATCCTACAATAGGACTGCCAGGTAAGCTATTCGCCATTTTACGAGCAGTTTCTTTTGTAATAATACTTCTATTTCTGTTAGGTTCGTCACTTACATAACATACTTTAATCTGACATTTGGAGATTAAAGGATTTACTGGAGTAACATTAATAAACTCACAAGGCATTTCTAATTGAACACTTGTATGTTTCATATTTTCCTCCTTAACTCATTGATTCCTTATTCTAAATGGTTTTTGCGCTCTTCTAATCATCGGACTTTTCTGGGCGTCCCGCTTCTTTAGTTTCAGCGCTCACCTTTTTTGTTCCTGATGAATTATTACTTTTAGAAGAATTACTTGAATCTTTTTTACCCAAAATATCTTCACCATTTAATGTGGAACTCATTAATGGAGGAATCATAATTTCACTTAAATGTAAAACATCATTTTCAAAAATTGCTGTATTTAAAATGGAACTTTGTGAGTGTCCAAGAGCAATTTGAGGTAACATTTTAGAATATCCAAGCTGTGTCTGTTCTTTATATAATTTAGATAAGGCTTGATAATTATACTGAGTAGTTTCTAAGAAATATATTTTAAAATTATATTTTTTAGAATTAGTATTTTTCTTTTTAACCACTCTATCCATAAATACATTGAATTGTAATAATAGATTTCTAACAGTAGATTCATCATTTAAAATAGATTTCTCTAATGATAAATTACCATCGGTATTAAATAAGTTTCTTGAAATACCGAAATTATTATAAGCGGTTCTTTCTACTTTTTCTAAATCATCCTGAGAAGCAGTAGTATTTTTATCAGATAGGTCAATAGACTCTACATCAGTAAATGTGGTTAATACGTCTACACCAATAGCACGACGCAACATTTCAACTGCATTGTTATGAATATCTCTTGCTTCATCAACGTCAAAAACTAAGTCCCCATTTTTATCCATGGGTAATTTTTGAACTATAATTTTTAATAATTTCTACATCTACTTTCTTCTATCTAAATCTTGAGCTGCGTCTAAATCTAAAATAGAAGGAATGGAATTAACAAATAGAGGAATATCACTGCCGTTGAAGTTGAACTTTACAGTGTTTTCTGGATCTAATAGATACCAGCCTCCCTCTCTATCTCCTAATTCGGTAGAAGTCAATTTACCTTGTTTATATAATACATAACCTTTTTGGAATTCTTCTGGGAATAATTTTAATACTTTCATGCGGTATGAGATATCGCTAAATGTATCAAAAAATTTCATATTAAACTCTACTGCTGGATTATTCTCTACAAAGAAGCGAGAACGGCAATAATCAACAGGTAATTGTTGAAGTATTAATCCATTAGTAGAAGGCACTATATAAGCGTAATAGCATCCATTCTTAATTATTTCAAGAGCTATTTCGCCAAATAATTTTTTCAAATATGAATTATCTAAATAATTCAACATTTTAGAAAAATCTTTTAAAACTTTATCTTCTTTAATAGAATCATCATAAATCTCAGGGGCAACATACCAATCATATCTGTATAAAAAAGCCAAATAATTACATATTCTTGAATAAATACCACTTAAATTATAATAATGATTGGAGATGCGTCTTAATTCTACCAAATCGTTTTCTGCCAAAGCTTTATATATCATGCCTTTTGAAATATGTAAATGTTTCGGCAGATCAGTTTTATAAGAACCTAAATTTAAAATAGCGTCATCTAGATTTTTTACACCAACTTTAATTTTACGAAATTCATTCATTGAACTAGTGGCATGATTCATGTATCCACTATTATAAATGTCAAATCCCTTTTGGTGTATAAGATCTTGTGGGCGTTTTTCAGAGTCCAAATTCACACCTCCTCTTAATATCCCGCAAGTTTCATTATATAATCATAAGAAATCTTGTTTTCATCGGTGTAAGGAATTTCTATTAATTTGAAGTCATGAAAAGCACAAAATCTTCTTTTCTAATTGTCATTATATTGCTGTTGATAAAATCCTTTTTTACCACCAAATTTTTGACTGGGTTCATAATGCTATTTACCCTGATATTCAATAATAAAATCAATTTTACCATCATCATCAAAAACAACAAAATCAAATCTTAGAGGACGACCATTTGGACTTCTTAAATCTGGAAAAATATATTCCATTTTAAAGTTCAATTCGGCTTCGGTCAAAATTTCTTCAATCTTCATTTCGCCTCTTGAAGCTCTCATAGTCTTTCCTCCTTAGTTCATAAATTGCCAATCTTTCGCATTAAATTTTTTCTTTTTCTTTTTAGAATCCTCTTCTTGTTTAATGTAATATAATCCATATTCAAATGCTGAGAATTTATCTTTCTTAATACCACGATTAGCTTGTTTTAAAATAATATTAATGCCTTCATTTTCTTCACGTAAATTTAGCATTTCCTCTTTCAATATAGAAGTAAGTGTAAATGGTTTTAAATATTCTGCCCTTTCTTCTGGTTTCATATTCTAACCTTTTTTAGTTCCTAATAATTTTTGTTTAGCGGCACGCTCATCTATTAAAAACTTGACTTTGCCAGAAGAGAGGTTGGACTTTGTGATTGTATGAGCTTCTGTATTAATTGGGGCATTCGCCTTAATTAAATACATAGCATCTTGTTCAGTAATATTTGTTCTATATTTTTTATAGTATAATTCTTCATCATTATAAACGCCAAAATCAGGATAGGTATCATTTGTGTCAGGATCAATTTGTGATTTAATCATGTAGTCTACAAGACCAATACCTAAACCATTAGCATCGATTACGATACGTCTGGCATTATATTTATAAAATAATTTTTTTAAATTAATAGCCTAATCTTCAAAGTGTGCATCGGTAAGTGTATAGATATTTACTAAACTCTTAATAGCAGCACCTTGCGGTTGAGGGGTTACCTTAAACACACAAACTACTGTATCACATCCTTTTCTGCCGACATCGACTGATAATACATAATATGCCGCGCCAGAAGAACGACCAGAACTTTCATACTCAGGCTAATTTAATATTCTATTACGATTAAACGCATCAGAATTAAAGAACGCGTCTTCAACAGTCCCAGACCAGCGACTTTCATATTCACGCTCAAATGATGCTTCATTATATGTTCCTTCATTCTTTTGGTCAGTAATAAATGTCTTACTTTGAAGTCCTACACCAACAGGAGTTCGCCAAGTTCCTCCAAGTACCATACAACGTTCAGGTTGAGTAATCATACGAACTACTAAACCAATTAAACGGTCATAGGGATAAGTGCCTTTATAGCCTGCTGTTGTAATATAGATTTGAGATTTATTTACTGATTCTTCTTCATGAACTGAGCCATCTTTTGCCCTTCTGGATACTGCCATGACAGGAATAATAACTTCACGAAGAACGGCATCATCAATACCTACACATTCCTCCATTAATCCGCCATGTCGACGCTGACCACGAGTGCTTTCTCTCGCTGCCAAGTTGTCTAATACTGATGTATTTTTAAATACATATCTTACTTTATCTTTACTTTCTTGAGTTTTACCTCTTCCCCAGTCTATCTCTCTATTAAAGCTTGGAATTAATTGACAAATTTCCTGAACTTTATCATGTAAGATACTAGCACCCTGTTCTTTACCACCAGAGGTAACAAATAAATGTACTCCTGGATACAGTATACAACGTATCATAAGTGCCATTACTGATAAGAAGGATTTTGAATACGCACGAGGAAAAACCGCATACACGTATTGATATCTCATTACAGAACGTAAAAATACTCTTTGATAAAAATAAAACTTAAAATCACTTTCTTTACCTTCTCCATCGCCTTTAACCATAAAGTCAACGAATAGGTCGGGATACTCACGCCAAAACGCCACGTATTTTCTAATAACCGGCATTACTGCTTCAATACGCTCTTCAGACAAACCAATCTTTTTTCTTGAAGTTGATAGATTCAATAAATCTTCTAACGCCATATTAATTATCCTCCAATAAGAGATTTAAATCTTCTAAGGCTTCTTCTTCAAGGAAGTCTGCGAATTCTTCATAATCACTATCTTTTAATTCTTCTTCAATATCATCAAGATTAATCAGACTGTCCTCATCAACAATATCGTCTTCAATTCCTGTATTTTCTTGGTCCTCTTTGGCATTTTGTTTAAGCGCCAGCTCAATCATATTACTCAAATTAGTTTCTTCTTCAATTAGGGTTCTTGTATATCTCTACATATCTTGAATAGTTAAATCCACTCTATCATTTGGAGATTCAATATAAAATCTTTCAATATACCCTTTCTTTTCACACATCTCAATTAATTCGCCAACAGAGTCAACAAAATCGCCTTCTTCTGCTTTATTTTGTGCGGCAGTGAACTTACCAGATTTCATAAGAGAGTCATATACTTTTGACATCTTTTGGAATCCTTCAATATCACCCATATCAATTAACTAATTTGCTTTTAAAGAAGTTTTACAAATTAATTTTAAAGTATCAATATGACCTGCGGTTTGGATATCATAAGAACTCATCATTTCTTCATAAAGTTGTTCTAATTTTACCCATTCTTCGGGCTTGTAGGCTTTGCCCCATTTTAAGCGTAAATAAGTTTTATCTTCATCGGTAAGGTCAATGACAATATCATTACCTTCGGCATGTTGACTAAAATAGTCATCTTCATCATCAAAATGTAATGGGGGTGGAGGAGGTGGGTCAGGCTCTTTGAATCCATCTTCTGGAATAATCATTTTCTTTCTTTCCAGAGCCATAGTAATTTCCTCCATACCGTATCCTTGTCGCTTCATAGTTTGTTCTATTTTACTTTCGGCAAGTTGTTGTAAAAATTCGGTATGTTCCCATCTATAATCTTTGTGCTGTTTTAATTTCATCTTGGATAGATATCTACCCATAATGGAAAGTCCGGTTACTTTATCAGGATCTTTCGCATATGTTTTCATTAATTTATCCCATTCATCAGGGACATAAGGAACGTCACATTCCTACATAATCCATACATAGGTTTCTGGATTCCAGTTATCTACATGTGCAGTTACACACTGTTTACATAGATCCAATTTACCATTTGGATATTTTTCTTTATTATTAGAACCATAAAACTATTCAGCACCCATAGTTTTATTACATCTTTTGCAATAAAATTGTTCTTTCGCCATAGTATCAACCCCGTTTATTTTGTATCTTTTTTCTTATTACGGCAATCTTTACATATACTATAAAATCCGTCTTTACTTGTTTTGTTTTTGCTAAAATATTTATTATGTGCGAGTTTGATTTGACCGCAACGACTACATTTTTTATATTTACCTTTTTCTTGGGATAAATAATATTCATCCAGCCATTGATCTTCGGCGGTAGAAGCAATTAATTTTGGTATCTTTTTACGCCATAGACTGGAAATATATTCAAGACTATGTTTGATACCGAACTCTTCTTCTAATTTTTCTTGTATTTGAACGTTTTGTAGTCCATCAACCTTACATTCAACTAATCGTTGATACAAAGGATAATCTCTTAAAGCCTCTTCACTTATTTTATCAAATGTTTCCATTAAATAATATAAATCATCAGTAAATTCTCCCCATGAATCTTGTTTTAGTTTAGAATAATTACATAGGATTGCGGAGCATACTAATGGATTTAATAATGTTACGCCTTCTGGAATGGGATACCCATCTTCATCAAATCTATGTGTTTTATCTATTAAAGGAATTTTACTTGTTGACTTAATTAATTTAGTTGGAACGATAGGGCGACGATATGCGTTTTTAATAATGTATTGATCTTTACGCATTTCAATTAATGCTTTTTTAATTAAATACGCATCTTTGCCTTGCGCGAGTTTTAATTTCGCTTCCCACAATTCAATGGCATCTCTAAGCTATCGTAAAAAGGGTATTTCTTCTAAATCTTTTTTTGTAATCGAAACTTTATGCTAAAAAATCTAATTTTTACTTTCTCTAATTAAATTATATATTCCATCTTCGCCATTTTCTAATTGGGAAACAAGACCTTCAAAAGACATTTCTCTCTTGTTGACTGTCATCATACGATTATCAGTTAAAATTTTTCGCTCTTTTCTTTCTTGTTTCTCCATACAAAGAATTAAGTAATCTGCTAATATTTCAAGATATTTGCCATTAGGATTTGGCTCCTCGGCAAGTATTTTCTCAACATGTTCTACTCTTTCTTCTGGAGATTCTAAAGTGTAATCTAATTTAATAATAAAATTCACCTCCAACTCCAATAATATTATATCAAATTTTTTGGGCAAAGTCAACTTTTTTGACAAAAATAAAAAAATATTGTATAATATTTATATAAAATAGTAAAAATATATGTATATGATTTGTATACATTTTTCCAGAAGGAGAGATATAAAGATGAATAAAGTTTTCACATTAAATATTAAAGA
>JAEIGA010011032.1_pt1 | contig 13710 bp, 11 predicted proteins | sample 9270691 | NCBI WGS metagenome assembly JAEIGA01 (sample SAMN17057246, study PRJNA624740) | gut metagenome | biome: biome; isolation source: fecal sample | host: Bos grunniens | place: China: Xizang | collected 2019
TATCTCGCATTCCTATTAATGCTTAAAAAGGCCACCACTAAAACTACCACTTTTAAGCAAAGTACAGGTCTATATATATGGAGTTGTATTGGGGCAATCGTTGTAGGTTCATTGCAAGAAAGTTATGCTTTGCCCATGAGTGCTACATTGTTTATCATGGCAATGTTTAATCTCAAGAAGATAAATTCATTTACATGGACTCTGATTGGAGGGTTCTTTGCTGGGTGTGGTATATGTGTATTTGCTCCAGGTAACTGGTGCCATGCTGCGCAAGGAGGTGGATTTACCTTTGATAGCATTATGCGCAAGAGTGAGGCATTGTTTGAAGCCGTATCGGTGTCGGCTATTGCATTGTTGGCTCTACTGCTATTGATTTTTGCAGTGGTAAATCGCAAAAAGATGAAGCAAATAGTTGCTGAAAATGCGTTTTTCCTCATTGCAATAGTTGTGTCGTTGTTGTTGGCTGTGTTTACATTTACATCAGAACGACAACTATTTTGCCCATCAATATTCTCGATAATTGTGCTTGGAAGAATCATCATGAATTGGAAACAGCCCAAGATGATTAAGGCTGTGTCGATGACAGTAATGATAGGTGTATTAATGTCAATCTTTGTGGGTGGATATATATTGCGAAAAAACACCTATGAAATCCATTCAAAGGTATTGGAGCAGTTGGGTGGCAGTTCAAAAGTAATCTTTGCCAATGCAACAAATGCTAATTATAATAGCGATAGCAAAATAGTGAGACTCATGGCTGAGATGTATGCGCCTGACCCTCTTGCAAATGAAAAACTTCATTTGCTGTTTGATGGATATACCAAACGAGGATTGTCGCGCATAGGGTGGGAAAATCGCAGTTCAAAAAATATAGTTAATTTCAGCCCCTATCCAGCCTATATTATTGCCGCTCATTACGAAAATTATCCCGAACTTCAGCCTATTGCAGAGACGTCGGGTTGTGAACTAAAGGTTATAAGCATTGATGAAAAATATAAATTGGCAAGGGCAGTGAAAGACAGAACACAAAAAGGTTATGTATATATGCCATTTGCAACGGCCAATAGTAAAACTGCATTGCCTTATGAAGCATTTATATATCGGGGACATCGTTATATAATCCTTCCAGCCTCAGCCCCCGAATCGATATACCTCAAAAAGGTAAAACTCTAAGTGGATGCGAGGTGTTTAGTGAGAATAATTGGAGTTTAGAGGTCTAATACGCTACTTTATTTATAATGCCAGTGAGAGTGGCGATGGCGATGCCGTAGTTGGTAATGGGGACATCTTGCGATTGGGCTTGTGCTATGCGACTCATTACGAGCCGACGGTTAAACATACACGCACCGCAATGTATCACGAGGTCGTATTGCGATAAATCTACAGGAAAATCATTGCCTCCAACGATGTCGATTGAGAGGCTCTCGCCAATGCGATTGCGAAGCATTTGAGGGAGTTTTACTCGGCCGATATCTTCGTTTTGAGGAATGTGGCTACACGCCTCGGCAATCAGCACGCGCGATGAGGATGTGAGCGAGAGCAGTTTTTTGCCCCCTTCTACAAATGTGTTAATATCCCCTTTATATCGAGCGAATAGGATAGAGAAAGAGGTGAGAAGTGGAGTGTTTTGCTGCGACTGAGGGGTTGATGAGGCAACCTCGTTGCGATACACTTCAATTATTTTATGCACAGGGGCAAATACTTGCGAGTCGGTGATGATGAGTTGGGGTGGGGTATTGAGAGCGTTGAGCGCTGATTGAAGCCCTTCGGGGGTGGTGCAGAGAGTGTTACAACCGCGGTCTAAAAGTTCGCGAATTACTTCCACTTGTGGTTTTATCAATCGGCCTTTGGGCGCTTGAGCATCTTGGGGCATCACGAGCACCACCATGTCACCAGGCGAGCATAGCCCTTCGGTGATGAGGCGTTCCTCTTGTTGCGACAGTGAGGCAAGTCGTGCCAATAATTGGTCGATACCCTCTTTTGTTATTGCGCTGATTGAGATGGGTTGCGACCCCGTGATGCGCGCAATTTCGTCGTGTAGAGGAGTATTATCTTGTACGATATCGCATTTCGATGCTACTCCGATAACGGGAATCTCGCGTGCTTTAAGTTGTGCGATTAATGTTTGCTCTATCGAAGTGTCGGTGTCGTTGAATAAAACGACTGCTATATCGGTTTTGTTAAGAGTTTTAAGCGTTTGTGCTTTGCGTTGTTCCCCCAATGTAGTATTGTCATCAAGCCCTGGGGTATCAATAAGTATTGTAGCACCAATATTGGGCAATTCGATAGGTTTTGACACAGGGTCGGTAGTTGTTCCTGCCACCGCCGACACTATTGCCACATCTTGCCCCATCAACGCGTTAATAAGCGACGACTTACCACTATTGCATCGCCCATAAAAAGCGATATGCACACGATGAGATGAGGGAGTATGATTCATTGTTGCAAGTCTAAATTAAAATCTAAAATCTCGTTTGCCGTTGGCGATGTCGTTGAGGCGTGTGAGGGTGATGTGGCGAATCTTTTCAGAATCGATGCGAAGCACTTCGCGGGCTATCGCTTCGTTGCCCAATTCTCGGCAGAGGGGAGAGGCGTAGTCTTCGAGATATTCGCGTAAGGTCATCAATGCGTTGGGTGCGCAGCAGTTGCCTATCATACCCCTTTTTGCTAATGACATAAAACGGTCGCCAGTGCGACCTTCGCGATAGCAGGCTGTGCAGAAACTGGGGATATAGCCGAGTTGCAATAGCCATGTTACAATTTCATCGAGTGAGCGATTATCGTCGATGTCAAATTGTGCCGATTTGTCGGTGTCGATGTCGTCGGAGGCATATCCACCTACGCTTGTGCGTGAGCCACCGCTGAGTTGCGATACACCCACATCGAGCACCAATTCACGACATTGTTGCGATTCGCGAGTAGATACAATCATGCCAGTATAGGGCACGGCAATGCGAAGGATTGCCACGATGCGACGGAATACCTCGTCGGTAACGGCATCGGGAAAATCGGCGGGGTTGATGTCGTCGGCAGGGCGTATGCGTGGCACGCTGATGGTGTGAGGCCCCACGCCGTAGGTTGCCTCAAGGTGTTCGGCATGCATCAATAGCCCTACAAAGTCGTAACGATAGTTGTATAGTCCAAACAATACTCCTATCCCCACATCATCAATGCCACCTTGCATTGCTCGGCCCATCGCTTCGGTGTGATAAGCCCAAGCGCTTTTGGGCCCAGTGGGGTGGAGACGTTCATATTCTGCGCGATTATATGTTTCTTGGAAGAGGATATATGTGCCTATCCCGGCATCGCGAAGCAATCGGTAATTTTCAACGGTAGTAGCCGCGATATTTACATTAACGCGACGGATAGCGCCATTGCGATGATGAATGGAGTATATGGTGTCGATTGATTCGAGAATATATTCAATGGGGTTGATTGTGGGATGTTCGCCAGTTTCGAGTGCGAGTCGTTTGTGTCCCATATCTTGCAACGCAATCACTTCGCGACGAATCTCCTCTTGCGAGAGTTTGCGACGAGGAATTGTCTTATTTTTAGCGTGGTAGGGGCAATAAACGCACCCGTTCACGCAATAGTTTGACAAATATAGTGGGGCAAACATCACAATGCGATTGCCATAGATGCGTTGTTTTATGTCGCGGGCAAGCGAGTATATGCGGTCGATGATTTCGGTGTCGGTACATTCGAGCAATAGCATCGCCTCACGATGGCTTAACCCTTTGCCGAGCGAAGCCTTATTGAGAATCTCCTCAATAAGAGCCATATCAGTGCGATGCTCTGCAGCCCACGCCATCGTAGCCCTTATCTCGCCATCGTGAATAAATTCACTCGCAATATGTGATGTAGTGCTATAATTTGCCATAATCAGTTGCAAAAGTAGTGCTTTTATGGCGAAAAATCACAAAGAGATAGATTGAATTTGCGAAAAATTGGAGAGGTTTACAAATTAAAAGTCCAATCGACGAGGTGGCGGGGGAGGGTGATAGTTTTAGGTTCGCCTCGTTTACCTGTGATGAAGTAGTTTTGCGCGATGTCGTCGTGGAATTTTGTAACGAAGGCTTCTTTTATTCGAGCGCATTTCTCGTTAATGGAGTTCTTTGTGGGATCGGTTACATCTTTGATGCTTTGTGTTATATCCTTATCGCACTTGCGACCAGTGAGTTGGGTATAAATGTCGAGCAACTCATCATAATAGTCGGGCAAGTTCTTAAACAAAATCCCTTCGGGGTGGCGGAGGAATAGGAAATACACCGCTTTGGGTAGTGGAGTGAGGTGTATCTCCATGTTGTTATAGTCGGGTAAGATGATGTTAAAATCGGCAGTAATATGGAGTCGACTCAACTTTGTTTCGCTCTTGAAAAGAGAAGCAATAATAGCCTCGGTAACCCCACGTTGACGTAAAATTTTCACTCGTTCGGTGATTTCGGTCATCATCTTCTCGACATCAAGACCAAAATTGGCATCAGCGCCTTGTTCGTGGTATAGTGAATAAAATGGATGCGTGTCTTTTATATATAGGCACATTCCTTGAACGAGGTGTTCCACTGGCCTTACCTCGCGAGATGGTACATTGAAGTAAGCAAAACGATCTCTGCCACCACTATAACTCGCAGAAGGGTAGAAGATGAAACCGCGTGTCACGATTTCGTGATTTAAGAAGGTGCTATCTATAAATTCGTTTATAAATCGAGCGTCAATAGGATTTGTAGATAATTCAGAGTCAGTGCTGTGCGGACAGATATATTTGTATGCGTCAATAGCGTTTAATTCAGTGATGTAGTCGGCAAGATTAATAAATCGGCAACCAGTTTCTTTCATCACATATTCCGAAAAATCGTCGAAGTGTTGAGATATGAACTGACTAATATCTGAATCGGGTTCGCGGTCAATGTATATAAGTTCTTTGCGATGGGGTGTGAACGAGATGGTGTTTTCGTCAAAAAATAGATTCTGCATAGGGAATCGTTGATATTCTCTTTCGGGGACAAAATCGCGAATGATATTAGGCGTTGTAGTGGGTTGTGATTCCATATCTGTGTTGGGGTTTGTTTTATGGATTAGTGAAACGATAGAACTGAATATGAGGTATAAAAGCGCGAATGGCGAGAGTGCAAATAAGAGTATTAAACTGAATATAACCGAAATGAATTCGGCGAAGTCGAGAAACGGGATGTCGATAGCAAACACATTATGCACAAAATCGGTAAACGATTTGTGTGGACCATTTGTAATCGCAGAAAAGATTACAAATAGCACGAAACAAAGGGTTTGGGTTAAAAGTATAATTGCTACTATCGACATGGGTTGCTTGTGATGATTTAGCAAATTTACAAATATTTTGAGATATAACGAATTTTCTGCAAGTCTTGCAGAAAATCAGAGAGGCAAGCGTAGAGAAGGTATATTTGCAGAAAACTATTTACTATGTTATCGATATTTATTTTAGCAGGAATTTTTTATTTAATAATCAAACTAATTACAGCCGGTTATGGAAGAAAAAAATGAAAACCAAGAGAAGAAAGAAAAAGCACCTTGGATTGTGCGCAACGCGTGGTGGATTGCGATGTTTTTAGCAGTGTGGATGTTAAGAGTGTGTAGCGATTTATCGAGTGGGTATTAGATGCGATTTTGACACTCGCTCTATAGGTGGATAAAATTGTTATGATCCTATTTGTTTTTGTCGTGAAAGATTTATAATTTTACGACATAATCAAATAGGATTAATGCTAACGGATTAGAACGTGATAAATGGTTAAAAAGGAATAATATAAAAGTTTTTTGAAAAGGAAGAATTATTGTAGTTTCTTGTGTAAAAAATAATATTACTTTGTGGATAAGGAAAAAATAATTAAAAGAGTCGGGGATTTGTATGATAAACATGGTTGTTTATTTAATGGAACTCTTTTTGTAGTCGTAGTCTTGGCATTTGTATGGTATTTCTATGGGTTAGTAGGAGTAGGATGGGTGTTTGCTACCGTTGCGTTCATGTCATTTTTTGGGTTTACACTTTCTGGAGACTTAAGCGCGGATGCGGAAATTCGATTGAAGGGTCTAGTTGTAGCCTGTATAACAGGAGTAATAGCGGCATTTTTGTTAACGGAAGGGGAAAATATTGATAAAAAATCGAAGGCAGAAGAAGAATACGAGAAATTACTAACGCAACCAACAATAGATAGATGTAGGGCATATTTCCAAAATTATTCTGGAGTAATTGAATCTGAAAAAGAAACGCCATTGTTGGAAATTTACTACCAAATGTCAAAAGATTCGTGTTTATTGTTATTGTCAAAAAACACGAAAGGAATGCATGATGTTGCCAAAAAAGGTTTTGAATATTTAGAGAGTTTTGCAGAGTCATGTAATAATGATTGTTTTCGAACTATTGCCGAAGAAGACTTGAAATTAATAATTGATTCGTTATATACAGTTGCAGATAAGATAAATACATTTGAAGCTTGGCAGGCATATCAATCATCTGTTCCAACTGATTGTTATAGAGATTCACAAGATAAGAAAGATGCAGTTGATAGGCGTTGGTCGACAGAATCTAAAGCATGGGCTACCGCAACAACAATGAATACTTTGTATGCATATAAACGATATTTGACAAAATATCCAAAAGGTAAACACAAAAAAATAGCAGAAAAGAAGATTGTAGATTTGGAAGTTTCAGTAATATTTGCAGGAAAACATGGGACCTTGCCAAAAATGGATAGGGTATCCAAAGGAAAAGGCTCAACATCAAGAATAGGGGTATATAATAATACAAACTATACATTAACATTGCTTTATAGTGGACCGGAAAGTAAGAGGTTGGAAATTGCACCTAAATCAAGAGGAAGTTTAAGATTGAAGAATGGAGCATATCGTGTAGCGGCATCGGTTAGTGCGTTAAATGTACAAAATTATGCAGGAAATGAGCAATTAGTTGGTGGTGCTTATGATGTTGAGTACTATATTTCAAATTATAGGTATTAGTGTGATAAAAAAACTATAAACCATAAAAAACACAAGCGGTGAGTCAATTGGCCCACCGCTTGCGTTTTTTATCATCGTTGTTGTTTATTTGATGATTACTTTTGAAGTTTTGTTCCCTTGTTTCTTGATATAAATGCCGTTTGTGGGATTTTCTATCTCTACACCATGAAGGTTATAATATGTGATTTTGCTATCTTCTTCGGCATCTACTCTTATTCGTTCTATGCCTGTAACAACCTCTCCAGTGTAGGTCCCTGACAATGGGACAATAACATCATCGGCATAAGTTGACGAAATGCGAAGAACAGCATTATGTGTCTCTGATGTTGGGTTTACAGGGTTGTATGAAATAGTTATAGTAGATGATTTAGAAAGAGCATTGGTGTTACTTGTTGTCACACTAAAAAACTCGGCATTTTCACCTGCAACAGTGACCGATAAGTCCCCTTTTAGATAGTCGTTGGTGAGTTTGAGCGATTGAGATGTTGAAGTTGCCGTGCTGAATGATAATGATGTTGAGGCAGGAGTTGTTTTACCTTTTGTGAGAGGAAGTTTTACACCCCATGGCAATCCAGCATCTTTGTATAGATTGTTATATCTAATAAGGTTGACATTGCGGTCACCTCCAGGACCATTAGCAATATTTAGATACATATATGGGCGACCATTAGAGGCGCGGCGTATTTTTATGCCTTCGGGTTCGCCGTGTGACATTGACATGATAACCGATGCCTTGACTTGTCGGCGAAGGTGTGATTTGCCAGTGCGCCAGTTGTAGGCATGGAAAATCACGGTAGGTTTTTTGTCGATAGATGCTTCATGTTCAATACCACACCCTTCCATGAAATATATGTAGTCGCCCGAGATTGTGAATCCTTGGTGATCCCAAGTCCAGAATCCTTGGTCGCCACTAATGCCACTATAAGCATCGGCGCCTTTATCGATTTGGAATGTATTGATTAAAGCCGGACGAGCAGCTCCATTCATGAGGTGATCGAGAATTTCATCAAAGTGATAAACTTCAACACACATTGGGCCACCTTTTTTGCGTGATAATACAGCCAAGTAGCGAGAGGTTTCGTCGATAGCTGGGCAGTGTCCATACCATGATGAACTTTTTTTCTCGTTGTCGGTCTTGAAATTGTAGATAGGACGTGTTTTTTGGTTGATATCAACAAAAGATGTTTTGCTACCACTGCAATCGACCAATGAGGGGTATGTGGCTTTTAGGTTTGCACTATGATAGGGGAATATTGTGATACCATTTGATAGACAACTTTCACCTGTTGAGTTGAGCGCTCCATATCCACCACAACACACCCAGTTTTTGTCGTCGTGACGGAAGATAACCATATTTGATCCATGTCCGGCATGTATTGCATCGACGTGAGCACGTTTTTCGGTAGATGTATTTGCGTTGTAAACGCGTGTGATGAGTTGTGCCTCTACGCACCCATAAGTGGATAGATTGTTTGCAACGCTTTGATTTTGAATGTGATTGAAATAATAGTATGGATTTCCATTGTCATCAAAATCATATTCACTAATATCAAAACTTTGAGCCACGCGAGCGCTACGAGCATTTTCCCATCCTTTCAATACTTGTTCATACGATACATTTTGGCTTTCACGGAAATCGTAGAATCCAAAACTGCTTGAATAGAAACGTTCTTGAGCGGTTTTGCCAGGCATTTTGATGTGAGCCATACACATATCGCTATTGTCAAAATAGTTATAGCGAGCATCGACAGTAACATCACCCATGTAGTCTTTGTTGCAATATAATACATAGTTGTAATTGTCGTCGGTGTATGTAGTTTTGCCTAAGAATACGTTGTGGTTCATCTTTGCCTTAGTGCCTACAGGAACAACATAAGTATCTGTGCTGTTTTTATCGCCTTGGAAGTATCTTACGAGTGCATATAGCGTTTGTCGGCCTGTACATTTGTTAAATCCATTGTGCGATACGTCTATGTTGGTTGTACCAGCAAATGAATTGCGATTTAGGTAAACACAAAAAGCGCCACCTCGAGCATTTGTTGCTGCACTGGCATTGAATAATGATTTACCCACCTCATCAAATTTATTATTTGTAATTTTGATGTTGCCACGTGAGTTGCCCACTTCAATACTATTACCTCCATCGGTAAATTTATTGTCGTGAATGGTAATATTGCCATATCCACCACCGATTATAATAAATGGACAGAAATTAGTGGCTTTACTGCCGTTAAAATCGTTGTGTGAAATGGTTATATTTTCATATCTTAATTGCGACACATTAGCTTTGGCATCGGTATTTGAATATACTTTACCAAACGAGAATACGGCAGTAGTGCTATTGAGCGTTGATGCTTCAACAAGATTGTATTTTAATGAGATGTTTTTAATGGGCGAACCATTGGCAGCCGTTGTGTTTACTACGCGACCTGCACCAGTAAATTTAAGCCCATTAAGGGTGATGCCATTGGCGTTAACAGTGATTGTGCCTGTAATGATTGATTCGTTAGAGGTGTCGCGTTTTCCTGAGCGCACGTCTTTCCAACTGTTATTCCCATAGATAGAGATATTATCGGTTGTAAGGGTAATGTTGCTCGCATAAGTACCTGGTGCCAAAAAAATGTTATCGCCTGATTGAACTTTGCTAAGCGCCTCAGTGAGAGTGGAAAATAGTGTAACTCCTGGGGTGAAAAATCGTTGTTTATATTCGGTGTCAACACCAGTAGTATAGTTGGTTGAAACCAAGTAGTCGGTAGCATTTGCACTTAAAATGCTACATAATAAGATTACTAACGTACTAATTTTCTTCATGGTTGTGGATATTCGTGTTTAATAATGTGTGCAAGTTACAAATTATTTATCAAAATCTGTGTATAAATGTAAAAATAATAACTAAAAGGGGGTAAAAATAGGCGATTTGTATAGAAATCGCCTATCTGTGTAGAAAAATGTTATTTTGCAGGGAATCTTTTCCAAATAAATCGAGGGAATAGGTGCCAGAATGCTACTACCAATCTCCATCGCCAGTCGATGATTGCCACGCGACGGCGTTTAAGAATTGCTTTAACGATGCGTTTTGTGGCGTATTCAACTTCCATCAGCATGGGGAATTTACGACAGTTGTTAAGGAGCGGAGTGTCAACAAATCCAGGGCGAATATCGGTAAACACTACATTAGCCTTTTCAAGATGAGCGAGTTGCTCAAGCGCATCGATATAGTGGCGTTGATAGCGTTTGGTTGCGCTATAAGATGGCGCAATACCGAGCCCCATAGTGCCAGCAATCGACGAGATTACGGCTATTTGTCCTGGAGATTCTTTGCGTGAGCGACCTCTGAAATAGTTGAATGCAGTATCGACAATTTGGGTAAATCCAAATGCATTGGTTTTTACTGTGTTGAGTTCGATTGAAGTGTCGAGAGAGGGGTTTTGCGAGCCTATGCCCGACGCGAGTAGTAGAGTGTCAATGCCTCCGATTTTCTCAATTAGTGCAAGCAATTTTTCGCTTGCGTCGGGGGCGGTAACATCAATCTGCTCGGTGGCAACAATTGATTGTGGGAACTCTTTTTGTAGGTTTGTGAGAACTTCGATATTGCGTGCTGCAATACCAATTTTCCACCCTTTCTTGGCAAATCGAGCAGTAATAGACTTTCCTAAGCCCGATGATGCGCCTATGATTACGATATTTTTTGTTGCCATAATGTTATTTTTTGTCGGTAGATGTTTCCCCCTCAATAGTTTGAGTGGTTGTTGATTTTGCTTTCTTTTTGCCTAATGGGATTGTGTACATTACATTAAAAGCTCCGGCAAGCGAAGAATTTCGTGTTCCAAATCCTGGAATGTACCAAGGACTACCATATTCACACTTGCTTTCGTGTAGAAGCATGCGATATTTGAATGCCCAGCCAAGCGACCATTGCTTGTGGATTTGAACCTTGAGGCCTAACAAAATTTCGCCGTAGCCAGCCACTGACGATTGTTTAGGAACAGACGTTGTAAGGCTCTCGTCCCAATATGAGTTGTTGATTTTTACGTCGTCAACCTCAAATGAGAACGGAGTAATGCCATATCTCACTCCAGCATAAATTTGATTCTCTTTGGCTTTGTTGAATAGAAAATTATAGTTTACACCAACCTTGAAATAGGGCGCAACATTGCTTTTATAGGTGTAGGAACTATCGGCAGGGATGTGGCGTGCTTGCCCTATCCCCAATTCAATAACAGGTTTTATGCGATTGTATAGACTTAATTCAGCCCAAATATCGACCAATCCGTGGTCGCCACCAAATGCTCTTACTATAGGATCCCACACGTTCAACCCAATAGTTACATCGTCGAGTAGGGGGTATTTAAGTTTGCTTTCCTTCTTTATTGTTGTAGAGTCAATAAATTCTTTGCCTGTGATGGTATCGACATATACAACATTCCCTTTCTCATCGTGAAAATGAATGAGGTTGGGCATCTTTGAGGGGTCGGGGGCTTGAGTGGTATCCTTGGGGTTGAGGTTTACTGCTTGTGTTTGTGAAGCAGGGGTTTCAACTGGATTAATGCGTCGTTGCGCATATACCCCTACTGTTATCATCAAGAATGTGAGTATTAATATGGAATGTCGCATTGTGAGAATGTTTAGTAGGTTTTGAAAAATATTTTAATGCGTTCCACGTCAACATTTGTGATAACGGGGTCAACGACTTCGATTGAATCGATGAATAAATCGGTGTGGCGAATCGAAGTGATTTCGTAACGGAATGTTGCACCACATTCTTCTGATGCAAAGTATGGGGTTGTGTTGTAATCAATCCATATTGTGTCGTTGTACTCAACGGCGTCGCCATATTCGCCATAGTGAATTAAAAATGCAGTGTTGTTTTGAGTAGCACGAAGTGGAAGATATACTTGCTTAATAGGGTTATTCTTGTCGGTCAACGAGTTTTTGTCGCTTGCGTCTATGCCATACACTTCGAGCATGCTCATAGCAATAGATTCGCCAGTTTCGGCCGAGTAAAATCCTGCTAAAGGTATGCTACTTTGGTTTTCGGTACATCCATCATTTGAACATGATTTTAGTGCCAAAGAGCAAATCAATAACAATGAGATTACTATGTAGTTTAGAAACTTCCCCATTTCACAATTTCGTCAATGTTTTTTCTTACTTTTGGCGCAATGGTAGCATCATCGGCGGGATAACCAATTGGTATAATGGCGATTGGTTCGATGTGAGAGGGGATATTGAGTGCCGATGTGATTTTTTCGACATCAAAATTGCACACCCAGCATGTGCCTAAACCATGGTCGGCTGCTGCGAGACATATATGTTCAATGGCGATTGATAGGTCAACATCGGTGTGGTCCTTGTCATCGGCTTGGCGATGCCATGCTTCATCGTGGTTGCCACATGCGATGATGTATGCTGGCGCACTTTTTACCCACTCGCGATTGTAACTATCTATTACTGCACTACGCAATGAAGCATCACATAAATCGTCGATAACAACAAATACCCAAGGTTGACGATTGCAAGCCGATGGCGCAAGGCGAGCCGACTCGAGAATTGCCAACATAATGTCGCGGTCAACAGTTTTATTGCGGTCGAAATTGCGACATGAGTATCTTTTGAGAGCGAGCGTGTTGAATGCCATATAGCGAGTTGTTTAGTCGTTTTTAAGATTCAATTCCTCCTCAATTTCGTAGTCGTTGCGACGATGTGAGTTGCGCACTACAAGTTCACCTATAAACCCAGTGAGGAATAGTTGAGTGCCGAGAAGCATGGTTGTGAGAGAGAGGTAGAAATAGGGCGACTCAGTTACAAGGTGGTAAGTGTTGCCACTATACATGTTGTAGAGTTTCATTGCACCCACAACGATTACGGCAAAGAAGCCTAAAATAAACATAAGGCTACCGAGTAATCCGAAGAAATGCATAGGCTTAACACCAAATTTGCCTGTAAACCACAATGTTGCAAGATCGAGATATCCATTTACAAAACGGTCAAGGCCAAACTTGGTTGAACCATATTTGCGCGCTTGGTGATGTACCACTTTTTCGCCAATTTTGTTAAATCCAGCGAGTTTTGCAAGGTATGGAATATAGCGGTGCATGTCGCCATATACCTCAATATGTTTTACTACCTTTTTGCGATATGCTTTCAACCCACAGTTGAAATCGTGAAGGTTTTTGATGCCACTCACTTTGCGTGCAGTAGCATTGAAAAGCTTGGTAGGAATGGTTTTTGATAGTGGGTCATATCGTTTTTGTTTCCACCCCGACACTAAGTCATAACCATCTTCGGTTATCATGCGATAAAGTTCGGGAATTTCGTCGGGACTATCTTGGAGGTCGGCGTCCATGGTGATAACCACGTCTCCTTGCGCTCGAGCAAAACCAGTGTTGAGTGCAGGTGATTTGCCATAGTTGCGACGGAAACATACACCTTTAACAGCAGGGTTGTTTTTTTGCAAAGAACGAATCACTTGCCATGAATTGTCGGTGCTACCATCATTGATAAAGATGATTTCATAACTGAAATTGTTTTCCGACATCACTTGGCGAATCCATGCTTCGAGTTCGGGAAGTGATTCTGCTTCATTGTAGAGAGGAACGATTACCGAAATATCCATATTTTTAGAATGTTTTATTGCTTAAATGAGTTGTTTGCGCCGTTGTCTTTGGGTTTGAAAAAACGTATGATAGGCGCTAATATTATAGAGAGTATTGA
>JAEIGA010011033.1_pt1 | contig 13707 bp, 12 predicted proteins | sample 9270691 | NCBI WGS metagenome assembly JAEIGA01 (sample SAMN17057246, study PRJNA624740) | gut metagenome | biome: biome; isolation source: fecal sample | host: Bos grunniens | place: China: Xizang | collected 2019
AACGAAAGGAGACAACAATTCATATATTGATCCAATAAAAATTATGTATGATGACATAATTGGGATTGTAAAAGATATATGTTGATGTTAACAATAAGATGAAACAGCAAAATTGTATATCAAATGTTGGATATGTTACGAAATTTATTTTTCATTGTTCTCCAATCTATATGATTTGGAAAATGCTTGTAGCTGTGTATGAAGGTGCGCTTGGAACAGTTGGGCTCTTGATGTTAAGAAACATTGTTAACAATGTCGAAAGCCAAGAGAATTTGATTTCCACAATTTGGAAATTGATTGCATACTGCATGATTATACTTGTTTTTCAAACCTGCATTTACTTAATTGATATAACGGGAAGTCCACGATTGGCTTACTCGGTGAAGAAGCATATTTCAGAGCAAATGTTTAGAAAGGCGACACAAGTAGATGTAGAATGCTATGAAAACCCCGAGTACTATAATAAATACAGTATTACGATGTCTCAATCATTCAACAGATTCAATTCTGTATTTGATACACTTCTAGCGGTGATCAAGGCGATTACGACTTTTTCGACATCCTGTGTTATGTTAATTATTGTGGACCCTTGGGTGATACTGTTTGCATTTTTACCTTTTCTTACGTTGCTATTGCGTGGTAGAAAAAACAAAATTAATTATAGGGTAAATCAAAAAATATCCAATATCAATCGTCAAAAGGGATATGTTCTCCGTGTTTTTTATCAGGATGTGTACGCCAAAGAAATGCGAACATCTCACATTTACCGGCCTTTGTTAGAGAGGTTTACTGCCGCAACTGAAGAAATGAAGCAGGTGTATAAAACTGAAGGTGTTTTGGTAGCGTTGATCTGGATCTTAGAAACATTTTTAAATAAGATGTTCTCCGAATATATTGTTCTGATTTACGCATCCTGGAAAACATTGGTTCAAAAAACTATGATGTACGGTGATTGTCTTGTCGTTGTTGGCGTGTCGCAGAGCATATATTATGCAATGAATAATTTTTTAGAATGTATCAGCGCTTTTCAAGATCATTCTCAGTACATCACGGACTTAAGAGAGTTTTTGCTCCACGAATCCAAAATCACCCAACCTTCCCAAGCCGTTTTAGCCTCGACCGGTGATATATGTTTTCGAAATGTTTCATTCCAATACACGGGAAGTGACCGCAAAGTGTTAGACGGTGTGAATATCACCATAAATAAAGGTGAGAGGGTGGCACTTGTTGGAGCAAATGGTGCAGGAAAATCTACGTTAATAAAATTGTTATTGCGCCTGTATGATCCCACAGAGGGCGAAATTACGCTTGGTGGCGTGCAATATCGTAAACTCGATTTGCACTCGCTAAGAGCCCTTTACTCGGTTGTTTTGCAGGAATATAAGCACTTTTCTGTATCGGTAAAGGAAAATATAACCCTAGGAGATAACGAAAATGACGAAGAACTCTTGCAGGCAATAGAAAAAAGTGGATTGGCGCAACGGGTAAGATGTATGAATCGCGGCGTAGACTCAATGCTTGACAAAGAACTTGATGATGCGGGGGAGATTCTTTCAGGTGGGGAACAACAAAAATTAGCTATTGCTCGTGTTTATTATAAAAATAGCGATATTATTATATTGGATGAGCCTGCTTCTGCATTGGATCCGATTGCTGAACATGACATGTACAGTAAAATGATGTCATTGCCCACGGACAAAACGATCATTTTTGTTTCACATAGACTCTCATCCACGATAAACGCCGATAAAATAGTTTACTTAGAATGCGGAAAGGTCTCTGAATGCGGTAGTCACAAGGAATTGATGGATTTGAATGGTCAATATGCTCATATGTTCCGGTTACAAGCTCAAAACTATACGGAGGAATGAATATGGAAATGAAAAAGCCTAAAACTACAACGATCTCCAATGTTCAGTTCCTTGTTAATCTAACAAGTAAATATGCTCCGGGGTATTTTTTCCTGGAGGTTCTTAACGGTGTTTTGCTGGGAATATTTACTACGGTAGATGTGGTTTTTATTAAATATTTTTACGAGGCCTTGGAAAGAGAGAAAGTTTATACTGAGATCGTGAAAATTATGTTTATGGTCATACTGGTCATGCTTATCCATCAGATCTGGTTTCAACTTTACCGCAATGTGATTCGTCCATCTTGCCAGCAAACCTTACAGGCGCGGCTGCAATGTCACTTGCTTGAGCACGCACGAAATTTGGATCTGGCATTTTACGAAAAAAAAGACTTTTATGAAAAGTTCATTTGGGCTATGAATCGATCAGATGGTCAAATATCCGGATTACTTCAAATGATATCCAATACCATTACCATGATAATTTCCATATTGGTGACCACGGTGGTTATGATGTCTGTTAGTATTACTATGACGATATTCGCTGTGGCAACTTCTTTCCTTACAGTGTTTTTGCAACGAATGAGTACAAAAAATAGATATCATCAGAATGTGGAAGTGAACAAAATTGATCGAAGATTAGGATATTATGAGCGCGTCTTTTATGCTCCGGATTATGCGAAGGAATTACGCTTGAGCCATGTTTCGGATTTGCTTATAAGTAAATATAAAGTAGATCTTCAAAACAGGCGAGGTATATTTGAAACATATAATTTCAAGGGGCTTAAATATGATTTTCCGTTAGTCCTAACTAGTAGGTTGATGCAACCAATCGTATACTTGGTTCTATTGTTACAAGGGATTACGACCGGAGGAGGCACCATTGCCGGAATTGCTGTGGCGTATTCGGCGTTTTGGAATTTGCGAGGCCGGCTTCAAGCCATTATGGATTTGAGCGTTCGCATTGCTGAAATGGGACTATATACGGATATTATCAGAACTTTTTTGGAAACCAAATCTGATCTAAATGTCGGATCCAAAACTATACCTCGTATTGAGCGCGTCAGCAGTAGCCATCTTGACTTCGGTTATACCCCTACTAGGAAAGTGCTCCATGATGTGACTATATCCATTCAACGAGGGAAAAAGATTGCATTGGTAGGTTACAATGGTTCCGGGAAAACGACATTTATAAAATTACTGCTACATTTATATCAACCCACATCTGGTAGTGTTCAATATAATGACGTAGATGTATCGGAATATGACAGGGAAAGTTTGATTTCTAAAACGGGGATTATTTTCCAGGATCATCAGCTATACGCATTATCTTTGGCTGAAAACATACTGTGCGACATGTGTAGTGCACATGATCATGAAAAGATTAAGTCTGCGCTTTGGACAGTGAGGTTTGATCTAGAAGATTTACATTATAAGCAGGGTATAGAGACACAATTAACTAGGGAATTTGATCCAAATGGAGTTAATGTTTCGGGTGGAGAGAAGCAAAAAATAGCTATTGCCAGACTCTTTGCTCATGACTATGATTTGCTTGTGCTGGATGAACCTTCTTCCTCGTTAGACCCAACTGCTGAATATGAGTTGTATCGCTACTTAGAGGAACAGGCGGGTGATAAAGCTGTGATTTTTATTTCTCACAGATTGTCTACCACAAAAAATGCAGATTATATCTATATGTTTGAAGAGGGGCATATCATTGAAAAGGGCACACATAAGGAATTAATGAATGCAGATGGAAAATACGCCCAAATGTTTCGAGTTCAAGCTGAAAAGTACGCTATAAAGCGGGATTGAGGTGCATTTTTAATGCGAATAAAAAACGCTGTATTTAGCAATCATAACGGTTTATTTTGCTTCAGTAATATAAACTGTTAAAACTCACAAAACATCATGGAAAGGAATACATATGACGCATATTGATGAAATGTTTCTCAAAATACTATCGGCAGAAAGGTACAAGCGCATATATGCTTTGATACGCGATATTTCCTTCGATTATGCAATAATTAAAGGAGAAGCACTGTCAGTTCAAGCATACGGGGCAACAGGACGACGTATAAGTTCGGATATTGATATACTTATTCCCGTTACTCGCTTGAAAGAGTTTCATAGTTTATTATCTTCCCATGGATTTCAGGGGAGAGAACTATCACGCGCTGATAAAGTATTGTTAGTATCAGGTTCCCATCAGGTGCTACCATATACATTGAATATGCCTAAACCGTGGCCGGAATTATTGTTAGATGTAAATCATGATATATTTTGGGGGGAGTACGAAGGCAAGAGGATTGATATAGCCGATTTTTTGTCGGATACTATAGAGATAGATATATATGGTGTTACAGTTAAAACGCTTCCTCCAATAAAAGCATTCATACAGCTGGTTTTGCATCACTATAAAGATATGAATTCCATTTATTTGCTTGCTATGAATAACAGTATTAACACGGATATGCTTGCAGATGCATACTATTTATTGAAAAATAATCTCAACGATATTTCACTCGAAAAGTTATTGCCGATATGTAAGGAATTTGAAATTGAAAATTATGTGTATTATATTTTGTATTATATCGGTCAAGTATTTAGAGATGGCGATATTCAACGATACATTGATGCTTTTAAAACAATAGAAGGAGACGAATTGCTTAATTGTTATGGATTAAATAAAAAAGAACGAAAAAAGTGGAGGTGTGACTTTGAGACGAGGATAGGCTCTGAAAACATTTTGAAAATAATTGAGGAAGATTTAACAGGAAGGGATTGGGAGAAAATTGAAATCAATCGAAAACTATTTGGAGGACCGTTTAAATGAAAAAAATTTCAATCGAAGAAATTATAACAATAATCAATAGCAATGTTGATAACTTGGAGTTGTTATGTGAACAAGTAGAGGTTGATTTGTCAGAATTAGGAATGGACTCTATTTCGTTCATAAAAATTATTGTTGCCCTTGAGGAATATTTTGATTGTGAAATACCTGATTCTAAATTGTTGGTTTCTGAGTTGAGTTCTGCAAAAAAAATATATGAAGAACTCTGTTCATTATACAACGAGATGGAGAAAAATAGTACGCATGAATAATTCAAGTATAAATATTGTCTTAATAACTAATATAACTGTTCAGCATTTTTTTCAGCCACAAATAAAAGAGATATTCACTAACAAGAATGTATCTGTAAATATATCTACAATATCGTATTTAGAGCATGAGACAAAGGAATCAATTTGCAAGCTGAATAAAGCTGAAATGATTATAGTATTATTAAATTTTGAAGATTTATATCCCAATTATTACAATGAAATATGTATAAACAATGCCTTTTTGGATGAAACCAAGAATGATGCAATGAAAAAATGTGCGAAATTATATGCATTTTTGAAGGAGAATGCTTCTTGTGAAATTCTCTGGTTTTCGTTTGAGGATTATTATAGTAGACATAATGAACTATATGGGACGCAATATCTTAGAAAAGGGACGGTGGATAGATTAAACAATGAACTTGCCCTAATTATAAGTGTTTCCGATATATATATTGATTTAAAAAGATTGATTGCTCAAATCGGTATTTCCAAAGCATTTAATACAATCTCGAAATATCGGTGGAATGCGCCATACTCGGAAGAATTAATCCATCTTATCGTAGACGAGGTGTACAAGCAATATTTGATTGCTACTGGAAGTACCCCAAAATGTTTGGTTCTTGATTGCGATAATGTACTTTGGGGGGGAGTCCTTTCTGAAGATGGCATTGGTGGAATACAAGTTGGATCTAGTGGTTTAGGAAGACCATTTCAAGATTTTCAGCGATACTTACTCGATATGTATCACCATGGTGTCATTCTTGCGGTGTGTAGTAAAAATAACGAATTAGATGTTCTTCGTGTGTTTAGAGAACATACAGGCATGGTGTTGAAAGAAGAACACATAGCGTGTTTTAGATGCAACTGGAATAACAAACCAGATAACATTAAGTATATATCTGAAAGTTTGAATATTGGATTAGACAGCATTGTTTTTGTTGATGATTCTGTCTTTGAAACGGAATCTGTAAATACAATGTTGCCTCCAGTAACAACGATATTATTTAAAAAAGATGGCATTTATGATGCAATTGCGTGCTTTAATTTGAAATGTAACATGGATATTAAAACGGTACGAGAAAGGACAAACACCTATAAAACTAATCAATTACGGTTAGAACTTCAAAAAAACACAGCCACTTATGAAGAATATATGTCTTCCTTGGAAATGATCGTGGATATACATAAAACCACCGAATGTGAAAGAGCAAGAATTTCCGAACTGACGCAAAGAACGAATAGATGTACTAACGGGACAAGGTATACGCTTGACCAAATCAAAGCAAAGATGTCTTTGATTGATTATGAATTGTACACAGTTTGTCTTTGTGATAAGTTTTCCAATCTTGGAGTAGTTGGCGTTATTGGAATAAAAGATCGCACAGTGGATTTGTTTTCCCTTTCGTGCCGGGCGCTTGGACGAGGCGTGGAAGAAAAAATGATTAATTATGCATTGGAGAGAAAGACAGATAGGGTGCGTTTCTTTGATTTGGGCAAAAATGAAATGTTAAAAATTCTATTTGAATCATATGATTATAAACTACTTATCAATTAGTTATGGTAACTTTAGATGGGAAAGAAATGGCCCCACTTTACTTAACAAAATTGGTACTCTTTGTATAAGAACCTATATAAACAAAGAATTATTACACGATAGAATGTCGATATAAATAACATAATGATGAATGGAGAAAGTAACACATGAAATTGCCAATTGCAGAGAATGTTAATATGAGCTCATATTTGTTAACTACTCTTCCAGAAATGGTAATGAGAACAGATAAGCGATTGCTTCCTTGGATTTACGAGAACTATGTTAATATATTTAGCGATTCAAGAGGACATTTGATGTATGCAGGTGTGTCACTTTGGTCCACACTGGCAAAAGCGAAACCATTTATATATAGTTGTTTCCCCCAAAATACTCAAGAACCTACAAAAATCGACATTGTGGATTTCTTTAAGAAACAAATCATGGAAGCTGGTTGTTACATATATACATTCTTAGAGGAATCGCAATTAAACACCTTTTCTAATAAACATAACAAGGCACATATACACGATTCTTTGTTGTACGGGTACGACCAAGCAAGAGATGTTTTTTATGCTGTCGCGCAGGATGGCTATCACACAAAAAAAATGGAATATGCTTCGATGGATTTAGAAGCGGCCTACTGGGCAGCGTACAAATTTTCTTCCCATAAATCACAATCGATAGCATTTAAAATATCGGAATTTTTGCCAGGTGAATATCCATTTTCGCTTGATATTTTTCTTGCAGAGCTGAACAATTACATCAATAGTTCGCATGACAAAAAGATAAATTATTTTGCGGAGCAGGATGCGCATAACATCGTTCTCGGGAAAGAAGCAAATCTGCACTATTTGAATTTGCTTTCTGCTGATCGCCCCTTTTCGTTCGTTGAGTTTCGTACTATGAATTTTATAAATGAGCATCGGCATGGATTGTTAGAAAGATTTGAATATGTTTTTGAAACATATGACTTTTCTCAGCTTGACCAGCAATTTTTGATACAGTATCGAGAGATAGTGCATGAATATGACCTGTTAAGAATGATGGCTCTCAAAAACATGCTGAAGTATTCAAAAAATCAAATACTAACTTTTAAAGAAAACTTTATAAAGACATTTGAAAAAGAAAATTGTATCTTGGAAAAACTATTTGCTGTGCTTGGTAAAGGGGTCAAAAAAGACCCTCGTTATATCCAAAAGAGAGCTGATATAAAGAATGTTACGGTTCAGCAAGTGCCTTCTGACAGAGAGGAATATGACTGTGCTGCAATTGCCCAAGTCGAATTTACTAACATTGCGAATGTAAATAGTGTGAGAATAACACAACGAAAATTGATCTTGCTATATAGCGATGAAGGTTTGATAGGACAACAATATTGTGCCATTGACTCAGCTCATCAAATGATAACATTTGATTTTCCAATATGTAAAACTAATTCATTAAAATTCCAAATTTATTCTGATTTTCCAATAGACGAAAAAAATCTTAATATACAAATTGGCTGTATTAGTTATGCATATGAAAAAACTGCATATTCCTCAACCTGTTGGGATGATTGTGCAACAGATATGTATGTTGCAAGAAATGTTTTATCTTATTCAGATGATGTGTTTTGGGATGCATCACCGAACTGGGTACAAGGTGAAGAACTGATTGTTGATTTAGAAACGGAACGCAATATTTCTTGCGTGCGTATAACTGAACGAAACGGATGTAGTAGGATTTGTTGTTTTTCTGTCTATATATCGTCATCGGATTATATATGGAAGCCAGTCATTGTCGAGAGACAAGGATTATGGAGGGGTATACCAGAAACTATTCAGTGTTCTATTAATGATGTGCGATATATTAAATTGGTTTTCCACGAAACAATTGCAGATCCACCTGGGTATGACGAACCTGGCATTGCATTGGTTGAAGTGTATTGAAATATAACTTGACACTCTCATTAAGTCCTATCTTCGCTATATAGTAGCGAACCGCGTGATAATGCTGATTTCTAAATTTATATTTTTAGTGACATCCTCCTGAAACAACATCAAGCTGTATTAATACTCAACTACAGACGACAGCAAGTATTGACAATAAGTTCTCTAATGAAGACATTGGAAATGCGCAAAACTATAGTGTTGATGCATATACCATGATAGGCTAATCTACACTGGTTTCATATTTATCACTTAACGGATTTGAATATTTGGCTGATAATTATATTTTGCTAGAAAGGAAAGTTTTGAAATTGTATAACGGCAGGAAGGGTTAAAGCCCCTTTTTGACGGTATTTTCTCGTGGCTGAGCAAGCATGAGCGCCAGCGGTGGCACCAAGGCTTGCCAAGGTGGTGCAATACTGCCACAACGAAAAGCAATTCTTTACCGCTACCTTTAGGACGGCAATATCCTGGTGGATAAATATCGCTCCGAGAACGCCATCCGTCCTTTTGTTATGGGGCGAAAGAATTGGCTATTTGTAAATGCCGTCAAGGGAGCCAATGCCAGCGTCGTCATCTGCGCCCTCGTTGCCACCGCCACGGCAAACTGTGACATTTTTCTTTCAAAAGTTATCTGTAAATAATGGGATTGTATCTGCCAATAAGAGAACGCTTGTAAAGTATTGTAACTACTCACATTTATGTGTATGATAAATACGTAGAAATAGAACTACAATCATAAGAGCTTTTTTGTGAGAAAACTCATAAAAAGATAAAGAGACAAAAAGGCATATAAAAATGGCAGATAATAATATTATGCATGGTGAAGATTGTAATTAATCTGTTTCTCTGATTTTTTGGAATATCGTTCATGTGTTAAAAGAAAAATTCATGTGTGAATGCTTATGAATATTTGGATAAATGTCTATTAATAGATAATTAGTATTATGGGGTGGTATCAATGAGAAAGATTAGTATAAGAACTATGTATGTTGAATTAACTTCTGCGTGTAATTTGCGATGTCGGTATTGCTATAATAAATCAGGAGAAAAAGCGGATTTTTTAGATTATAAACCAATAATTAATTTCCTAAACAATGTTAAACCGTTTTGGTCAGGCGAAAAAAGAGAGGTGTTTTTGAGTGGCGGTGAACCTTTGCTATATGATAGATACTTTGATGTGATTGTCGAGACTAAAAAGCTAGGATATGATGTCTATTTGGTGACAAATGGCTGTTCTTTGACTTATGATATTATGCAAGAAATTTCCCCATACATTAAGGGGGTGCAGATTAGTTTAGATGGTTGTTCTCCGGAAATCCATGATTACTTCCGTGGAGAAGGTAGTTTTTTAAAAACCATAAAGAATATACAATCTTTTGATGATGAAATGTTAAAGAAAATTCGAACACGCATTTCGATTGGAAAGAAAAACTACGATAATGTAATAAAATATATAGAATTTTGCAAAGATTTAGGTATAGCTGGAGTCCAATTTGGATTGATACGAAAACAAGGTCGAGGAAGAACGCATTATGAATCAATGTATGAATTGTCGATGGAAGACATTTACAACCTTAAGTTTGCAATAGATGAAAAGAAAGAATCGTTGGCGGCATTTGGATTTGATGTTGGTTTGTTTGATGTTGAGGGTGGAAATTGCATACTAACAGAAGATCATCCGTTGATAGATATGCGAATTGATAGTTTGGGATATATATATCCTTGTCATGGGTTTTATTCTATAGAATTTAGAATGGGGAATATATTTGATGATACTATTGAGGAAATATTTGAAGGTGCGAAGACACGTTCGATTTTTGACGCCTTATGCGAAAGAAGAAAGTCTTTGAGCGGTTGTCAAAAATGTATGTGGCGAGAGAACATTTGTCATGGAGGATGCCCTGCGGTAGCGTACATGCTATATGGCGATATAAACAATTTAGATGACAAATGTGAGTTGCGTAGTAAGTTTTGGTGTAATATTATTTCGCAAGGTAGGCATTAGTTTTGACTTATAAATTATATTCACAAGGAGGGATGATAATGGTATATGTGAGACCTATGATTCAAACATATGATAAAATAAGCTTAAGTGAGTTTATTATTGCAGCAGCTTGTTCTAATGGTTATGTGTGTGGATGTCATGCGGGGACAAACAACGCTTCAGGCGGAAACACATGCAATTGCCATCAAGGAAATTCAAATACAGGAAGGTGATTTTTATGATGTATGTTAAACCCGAGATAACTTCTTTTGATAAAGAAGGTCTAGCAAAATACATTATGGCAGCAGCGTGTTCAAATGGATGGACATGTGGATGCAATAGTGGCAGTAACAACATGGGTAGTGGTAATACGTGCAATTGCAATGCGGGAGGACATTTCGCTTAAATAAACATTATTAAGTCATACTAATGTCTATCTTGACAAAATTTAGGAGGAATAAAATGAAAGTAATATATAAAAGAGATCAAATTCGTGATAAGGAATTAAACACGTTTGCATTGGATGAAGAAGGACTTATGATTTATGACGAATCTACTGAGGATACGCATATATTAAATGCGACCGCACAGTACATATTTGAATTATTAGTAACTCCGATGACATTAAAAGAAATTGAAGAAAACTTTATAGGAAAATATGAATTTGCGGAAGAAGATTTAGAAACTCTAAGTGATGATTTGGATGAAATATTAGAAGAAATGGTAGCGAAGAATATTATTTCAAGTGAAAGGGTTTTAGTATGAACTATATACTTGGACAACCTTATATTGAGATTAACTCAATCTGTAATCTGTCTTGTTTATACTGTTACCATGAAAAGCGTGAGAATTCAAATTTGCCCTTCGAAGATGTTTGTACTTTGGTCGAGTCTTTAAAAGAACTCGGAGCAAGTGATATCAAAATAAGTGGCGGAGAGCCAATGTTGCACGACAATTTTTTCGATATTCTTAGATATATTAAAAAATGTGGTTTAACGACCAATGTGGTTACAAATGGCACAAAAATTGATTTGGATAATGCAAAATTATTAAAAGAATTGTGCGATCAGTTGGTAATTAGTTTGGATTCTTGGAATGAGGCGGCAAATAATAAGACTAGGTCAAATAGTCATAGCTTGGTAATAAAAGCACTGGAAGCGTTACATAAGGTTAATGCACGGAATTATTATATTGGCGTAGTTGCAACAAAGTACAACTCTGACATTTTTCCGTTTGTTAATTTTTGCAAAGAATATAACATACAGGGAATTATATTTGAATCTATCCATAGGGAAGGTAAAGCAAAAGAGATTTTTGATGAGTATTTTCTTGATTATGCTGAATATCAAAAATATAAACGAGCAACGGAAAAAATAAAGGAGGAGTCATCTCTCAAAATCTCACCTCTACCGGGATTTGGGGGTGGGTGTATGCTGGTTGAGGATATACCCATCATTCGACCACGCATAGATTATAAAGGCAATGTGTATTTGTGTAGGAGTTTTTTAGACCAGGAAATGAGTGTAGGCAACATTCATGAAAAGGATATAGCTGAAATTTTAAATAGTAACAAGTCACAGATGTTTATCGACACTTTAAGAAGACGAGTCAATGAATGCATTAAGTGTCAAAAGTGTTTTTGTAAAGGTGATATCTGTCAGTGTGGTTGCGCTGCACAAGCTTATAATAGAACAGGTAGGATTTTTGATGTTGACGATTTGTGTGAGTGGAGAAAAAAGCAATACATTGATTTGGTAAAACATGCGATATTGGGGTAGTCAAGGGCCGAAATTCAGATTAGAGTGATACTATGAATATTTATATGTCAATTATGAGTCAAGAATTTCTCATATCAACCGTAGATGAACAGATTATTTCATATATACAAGAAACGTATTCTAGATATATATGCGATAAAATGAGTGCGTCAAAAGTGTTGAAAAAAATAGATGCAGACTATCTGCTAAAGTGTAATTCTGGTGCTGAAAAAGAAACAATAGTAGATAACGCAATTGTAAACTTGGTTAATTCAAACGAACAATATTACCTGTTACATGCAGGTGTGTTGTTATTAGATGATGAAGCTTTTTTAATTTGCGGAAAAACCAAGTCGGGAAAGTCAACTGCGTGTTTCTTGTTACAGGCCAAGTATGATTATATTTGCATTTCAGATGATTTAGCTTTTATAAATAAAAAGAATTTATGTGTTACTTCAATTTACCGTCCAGTAAAACTTAGGAAACCAGTAGTAAAAAAATACGATTTGCTGCAGGAGGTGGAGTTTTGTGAGTATGATTCTGAGGGAACGGAAAGGTATAAATTAGTAACCAAGAGCAATGATGTTGGTAGAAATAAAAAAGAAACATTAGTAAAAGCAATTATTGAAATTGAATACGTGCAAGATGAAAATATTCAATCGATAGAAGAAATTAGTGGTTGCTCTGCAATCCAAACATTACTTCTAAACAGCTATTCGCAGGATCGATTGAAAGATAGCTATGGAGTAATAACGGAATTAACCAAGAATGTTAGTATTCTTAGGGTAAAATATAACAATCCAATGTATTTAAATGATATAATTATTGCTTTGGCGAAGAAGGGAGTTTTTTATGAGTAGAATGCCAGAGTTACAATATATGTTTATTTATTTGGGATGGCAATGTAATTTGAATTGTAAGCATTGTTGGGTGCCAAAAGATCAATATGAGATGAAGGCACACCTTTCGGAAAGTATGATTGATGAGTGCTTGCAATTTGCAGAACAAATGAATGTAAGAAGCATTAAAATTAGCGGCGGGGAGCCAATGCTTTATAAAGAAAGTGTAGCAAAGATAATTAATTTTGCTAAAAAGTATGGCATTTATATATCAATTGAAACCAACGGTACATTATTAGATAAGAAATTTGTTGAAGATAATTATTATGAAAGATTGAGTTATTCTGTTTCCATAGACAGTTCGGACGCTCAAGTTCATAATGCCTTTCGAGGGGCGAAATTTGCGTTTGAGAAATCAGTTGACGCTATAAAGAATATTATAGATAACGGAATGGGGTGTGGGGTTACATACTCTACCTATGATGGGAATGAAAACAATATAGACCGTATGATTCGCTTTTGTGAGAATAATGCTGTCAAACATATGAAAATTAATCCAATAGTAAAGATGGGAAGAGCAGAAAACTTTGATGATAATTATTCAATGACTACGATATCACCGGAAAAAATTCTTCAACTTTATGCCAAATATTGTTTACACGAAAGAAATGGTGTTCATGTAAGCATTATGGTTCCACCGGCGTTTTC
>JAEIGA010011034.1_pt1 | contig 13706 bp, 18 predicted proteins | sample 9270691 | NCBI WGS metagenome assembly JAEIGA01 (sample SAMN17057246, study PRJNA624740) | gut metagenome | biome: biome; isolation source: fecal sample | host: Bos grunniens | place: China: Xizang | collected 2019
CTCCTTCTTCTCATCACTAAAGTGTAACATAGTAGCGTACTTCCATAATCTCAAATTCGATGGTCAATTTATAATGGATTACCTGCTTGTACAAAGACAATTCAAGCAAGCATACACACAGCTATCAGAAGCAGAGCTAGATATATCATGGCTCAAAGATAAGGATATGCCCACAAATACCTTCAAGTATAGCATATCAGATATGGGACAATGGTATACAATGACAGTGAAAATAGATTCAACACATACGCTCGAAATAAAAGACTCATTGAAACTTCTACCATTCAGTGTAGAACGTATAGGAAAATCATTCGGAACTAAGCACAAAAAACTAACTATGAAATATGATGGATTACGTTACGCAGGTTGTATAATAACAGATAAAGAAAAAGAGTACATAGCTAACGACGTTCTTGTAGTAAAAGAAGCCTTAGAAATTATGTACAACGAAGGTCATACAAAACTAACAATAGGTTCTTGCTGTTTATCAGAGTACAAGCACACAATAGGAGCAAAGGAAGAATACCAACGCATGTTTCCAGATGTGTACAAAATGGAACTAGACCCTAATGAACACAAGTATGATAATGTCGGTGAATGGGTACGCAGGTCTTACAAAGGTGGTTGGTGCTACTTAGTAAAAGGAAAAGAGTGCAAACTATACCACAATGGCACAACCGCAGATGTAAATTCCTTATACCCTTCAATGATGAGTAGTGAATCTGGAAATGTTTTCCCGATAGGAGCGCCCACATTTTGGAAGGGGAACTACATACCAGATGAAGCAATAGCACCAAATAAATATTACTTCGTTCGTATCAAAACCAGATTCTATTTAAAGCAAGGTATGTTACCATTCATACAGATAAAATCATCACTATTATACAAGTCAACTGAAGCGTTAGAATCTTCTGATATATACGATAAAAATAATGGTAAAATGGTAGCATTCTACAAAGACAAAAATGGCAATATAATAGATACCCGAGTAGAATTAACCCTAACCATGACAGACTACATCTTATTCAGAGAACACTATGATGTAAAGCAATTCGAAATCCTAGATGGTTGTTGGTTCTGGGCAGAATCGGGTATCTTCGACAACTACATAGAGAAGTACAAAAAGATAAAACTAGAATCCACTGGCGCACTCCGAGAATTAGCAAAACTATTCCTCAACAATCTCTACGGAAAGATGGCGGCAAACACAGATTCATCATTCAAATTTGCATTTATAAAAGATGATGGAATAATAAGCTACTATCCAGTGCTAGAGAAAAACAAACAGGCAGGTTACATTCCAGTAGGTTCAGCCATTACATCATACGCAAGAAACTTTACCATTCGCGCGGCGCAGAAAAATTATCATGGTGTAAACCAAAGAGGATTCATCTACGCAGATACAGATAGCATACATTGTGATCTTGCACCAGATGAAATAATAGGAATAAAAGTTGATGATAAAAACTTCTGTTGTTGGAAACTAGAATCTTGTTGGGATACAGCATGGTTCACTCGCCAAAAAACTTACATTGAGCACGTTACACATGAAAACCTTAAACCTATTGATAAACCATATTACAACATAAAGTGTGCAGGAATGAGCAAAAAACCTAAACACTTATTTGAACTATCAATAGACCCAACAGTTAAACCAAAAGAAGATGAAGAATTTACACCAGAAGATTTAGAATTTTTATCACAAAAACATACCATACAAGATTTTAAAATTGGACTTAAAGTGCCAGGGAAATTAATTCCAAAACGTATAGCAGGTGGTGTTGTACTGGTTGAAACAACATATGAAATGAGGTGATAATATGGCAGACTTAAATGATAGGAAGGTGACATTAAGAGTAGATTCACAAGCAACTTTATACGGATATAATATAGAGCATCTTGTACTGATAGCTACCATTCTTAATAAAGAAGGTTTACCACCAGAGAGAGTAACAGAAGCCTTAACAGATATAGGTAAAATAGTAGCTATTGTCACAGAGGAGTTCGAAGAATCATTACGAAAAGCAGTGGAGAACATAGATTGGAGAACAGAATCGTGGATTGATGCACATATGAAATGAGGTAAGTATGTATCACATTGTAATAGAGCAAGGAGATTATTGTATAGATTTTTATTTATCAACTATGAACAATGTTTTAAATTTAATCACAATACTAAATCAACCACAAAACAGTGATTTAAGTATTAATATATTTTATGAAAAGGAGAAGATATAAATGTTAAAATATGGTCGCAAAGGAATGTATGAAGGAAAACTATATTGGTTTACTCATATTGATAAATTCAATAATACAGTATATTCACCAGATATTAAATCATTTGTGGATAACATGTATGGTATGTGGGTATCAATCAAAAAGGTTAAATGGGTAGATGAAAAATGAATGATTTAATCGACAGGCAGGTTGCAAACGAATATTTCGATTTATATCGACATAGCGTACTATCAACAGATGAAATCACTTCGATGATTCCCACAGCAGTTTTAAATATAGTGCGGTGTAAGGACTGCAAGTACAATTCGTTAAAAAGGGTAAGCGGTAATGTATTTTGTAGTCTTGGTATCGGATTAAGTCAGATATATGACTTTTGTAGTCTTGGAGAACGAAAAGATGATTAGTGATGGCATGGTACGTGGTTTGAAAGAATATTTTAAAGAATATAAGGGCTGTCGTAATTGCAAGCATCAGCCGCAACCAATGCAAATGTGTGAGCATGGTAAGAAGCGTCAATGTGTGGAACTGATTTGCAGTCATTGGGAAAGGAAAAAATTATGACATTTGCACGTTTAATAGAATTAGCTCAATTTGGAAGTGCTATGGATAAATATTCAACAAATGTAGAATACATAGATATACACGACTTTGCTAAGATATGGTACAAACTGGCACAGGTAGAACTGGATAACATTACACTCATTCATTTAGGTGAAGCGGAAATTGTAAAGCGCATCATGAAAGAAGCCAAAAAAGCGTGTGCGGAATGTCAAGAATTTAATTGTGATGAATGTGTTTATAGGGAGTACAGAAAATGACATTACTATGTGTAGGAGTTTTAATCGGAATATTATTCACAATTACTTCTTTATACTTGATAATAGAATTAGATGATTTAGGTGAAGAATTTTACTGTAAAATAATATACCTGTTAATTGGTATTGTAGTTTTCATTTGTATATTCATCATAGTCGGAAGGAGTTTAGGGTGGAATATTTAGATGTAATAGCAGAGTCACGCAGGTCACTAATTTACATACACGAAGTACTCAAAAAATCTGGTGCATTCAAAGACCCAAGAGTTAGAAGCGCACTGGTAGAATTTTCACTGCTAAAAGCAATCGGAGAATTAGGCACAATCTTAGATGATTTATATGACATTGAATCTACACAACCAGAAGTAAGAACGGAGTAAACCATGAGAAAATTCTTCTACATCTTATACCTCAAATGGATTAAAAAAGCTTGCCCACACATCTGCCGTAAATGTGAACACTATAACTGGTGTCACGAAAACGGAATAGATTGGTTCATAACAGACTTAGAAACACAAGTACAAGTAATGAAAAATTTAAAATAAAAGGAGGGGCATAGACCCCTCTCTTTTTATATCATTCTCTTTGCGTTTTACTAAGCGGTTAGCATATCCGATGTACACAAGCAGTATATTCCAACTGTGCCGTCTTGTTCGTACTCAAAGTAAATAGGCAAAGGTGATACTAATATGACAGTGCTTTAAGTAACGCTTCTTTACATCGCATATCCTTAAACCTAAAAGCACCTCTCTCAAATAAATATCTCAAATTCGATATGAAAAAATCATTCTTCTTCAGCATCACATAATTAATATTATGGTCATCAGTAGTAACTGTAATTTTTGTAGGATATGTATAATCAGCTTTATTATCCACATAAAGATAACCCTGTTCACTATATTCCTTAATACCATAATCACTACCATTATACCTAAGCGTAGCAAGATACCTGCCGTAACCATCTGGCTTCTCAATGAATGCAGTATTATCATTAAGGTAGATATTTTGTGCTGAATACGCTATGTAATTGTCAGATGCAAATGCTTTATTAAATCCCGAAGTCATAATAGCATCTGAAGCAGATTTAATATAACCCTGTTCCAAAACATACCCATTTCCTCTAAGGAATTTCGTATCATCACGAAGTCTGTCTGAAATCCCAAGAGCCACATAATATGGGTTAATGATAGACACAGCATTTGAACACATATAAACAGGAACATGCCTTACCTGCTTACCCTGTCCTCTTGCGATACTCACATGTACAGATATGAACTTCCTTATTTCATCTGCACAGTAATGGTTGTTCTCACTCTGAAATTCATCAAAGAACAATCTCTGTATGTCATTGAACAGGTGACTATATTTCTTTAACTGGTCAGCACCATTAAGCGCAAAGGCATAACCACAGCTTATATTATCCAAGAACAATTCATGGAAGATACCAGCGGCTCTTCTTTTGGATTCCATGTTATGACCTTGAAAGAACAATGTGGATATATCCTTAAAGAACTTTTCGGCACAATCATCTAATTCGTAATTAAACCTGTAGATGAGTCCGAACTTTTCTTTATTTTGAAGGAACTTGTTGACCAACATTCTTGAAAAATATGTTGTTTTACCACCTGTTCTGTTGGTAGTACAAAGATATATCTCTGGTTCGTTTCCTTCAAGGTCTTTCATGGATAAAAGTTTAGTTCCATCATAGTAACTCATAGCATTGTTCCTTTCTCTTTATATTTTATCAAATATTTCAAAATTAGTCAACATAATTCGGACTTTACAAATATTAAATTTTATGGTAAAATTGTATAGAGGAAAGGAGCAAAATGATGGGAGATTATAGCAATATTGTGCAAGCAATATCAACTGTGGGTTTTCCTATTGTTTGCTGTCTGGTTATGGGGTGGTATGTGAAATACCAGACAGATAAAAACAGACAGGATATGCTTACCTTGATTGAGCAAAACAGAGAAGATAGAATTAAACTTAATGAACAACACAAAGAAGAAATGACAGATTTTAAAAAAGCCATTGATAATAATACTATTGCTTTAACCAGATTATGTGAAAAATTTGGGTGAAAGATATGTATGATTTAACAACTGTAAAATATGGCAGTGGTGGTTTATCAGTTTTTATACTGCAAGCAATGTTAAGAGGTCTGCAATACACAGGAGCAGATGGAAAACCCATTGACATTGATGGTATAGCAGGTGCAAACACAGTGCAAGCAATCAATCAGTTTCAGCAAACACAGATAGCTTATGGTTTTGATTGTGGTACTAATGGTAAACCAGATGGTGTTTTTGGTAAGAAATGTTGGTCACGCTTATTAGGGGTGTAATATGCCAGATATTAACACAGCTTACTCATGGGCAATAAGTACATGCAATGCTCCGAATATAGGCTATTCACAAACATATCGAAATCAACAAACTGTGAATGGCATAACATATTATGATTGTTCTTCATTTATATGGTATGCGTTAAAAGCAGGTGGTTTTGATGTTGAAGGTGCTTTTCGTTCGGCATTAGGTTATGCGTATTCTGGCAACGCTATAACTACCTCTGATGAAAGGGCGTGGCTTAGTGCATTAGGTTTTACACAACAGAGCATAACAGGCACATGGCAAGCAGGTGACATTTTATGGAGAAGTGGACACACTGAAATGGTGTACACAGGTGGCACAGCTAGAGGCGTAACGATGGGAGCGCATACATCTAATGCTTCTTTAGCTAACCAAGTGTCAATAAATGACCATGAAAGTACTGCTAGTAACTGGACTTCATTATGGAGATATGGTTCTACTCCTGCTGTTGATGAAGGTATTTCATTAGAAGTTATCTCTGCTATTTGTGGAAACTGGTTTCATGAAAGTAACATAAACCCAGGCATATATGAAGGCTTACATGTTGTTCCACTAACAGATAATAATGCGTATGGTGGATATGGACTAGGACAGTGGACAAACAATAGTCAAGTACATAGGCGCACTGAACTGGTCAACTGGTTAAGAGCAAATGGATATGCCGATGATAGTGGTGAAGGACAATTAGCTTACCTCATATATGAAAATGTATGGTATAGCACACAAGAAGCCGCACAGTTTGCTGATTTACATGATTTTCTGTATACTGACATTACTGATATAGAACTGCTTACACACGCATTCTGTATTGGTTGGGAAGGGATACATGATTCATCGTGGGATACAAGAGTAACATACGCACGTCAATGTTACGCATATATCCAAAACCATGCACAGGATACATCTATTACAACATGGTTCAAGGGAAATAATTGGCTAACTGATGCACAAGTTTTAAACAATGCCGTATTAGTATATCGCTACCTTAATGAAGAATCTGGTGGTGGCGGTGGCGGTGGCGGTGGAACAGTTATTTATCCAACTAAAATGCCATTTTGGTTCGCATTGAGAAGATTTTGAGGTGACGATATGATTAGAAGTAAAGACGAGCTTATCACTATGCTTTCACAGAAAATCGGTGAGGATAACTCTGATGAATCTATTAGTCTGCTTGAAGATATTAGTGATACGTTAGATGATTATGCTACTAAGACAGCTGATACGACAAACTGGAAACAGAAATATGAAGATAATGATAAGGAATGGCGTGATAGATATAAGGAAAGATTTATGAGTGGTTCACCAGAAGAAATTGATGATAAAGTAATTGATGAGCCTGAAGAAAGAAAATACACTTTTGATGAATTATTTACGAAAGGATAATTGTTATGGCTAAGAGAGTTGCTGTTACAAATCTTAATGCTTCTACGATTGATATTCTGAATACCATTCGTATGAATGCAAGTTATGAGTATCAGAGTCTTGTTCCTGCTGTGGAAACGGCTGAGGATATTCCGAGAGTTGGTGAGGTTATCTGTGGATACCCTGCAATGGCTAACCAGTTCCTTACTACTCTTATCAATAGGATTGCCGCTGTTCGTGTAAAGAGTGCGGTGTTCAACAATCCATATGAAGCACTGAAGAAAGGCTATCTTGAGTTTGGTGAAAGTGTAGAAGATATCTTCGTCAATATTGCTAAAGCTGTTGACTATTCTGCTGAAAAGGCTGAAGCAAGAGAGTTTAAGCGTACTATTCCAGATGTTCGTACTGCATTCCACATTATGAACTGGAGAGTTATGTACCCTGTTACCATTCAAGATGAGGTTTTGCGTATGGCATTCCTTTCCCTTGATGGTGTGCAAGACCTTATTGCTAGAATTGTTGATGCTGTTTATACTGCGGCTAATTATGATGAGTTTCTTCTGTTTAAGTACATGCTGATTAAGTCTATCAGTGCAGGTAAGCTCTATCCTGTTGCTTTTGATGCAACTGACCTCAAGGAAGCGGCTATACAGTTCAGAGGTAAGTCTAATCTTCTTCCGTTTATGTCAAATGCGTACAATGCGGCAGGTGTTAAGAATACCACTCCGAAGAACAGACAGGTTATTTTCATGGACGCCACTTTCAATGCGGCATTTGATGTTGAAGTTCTTGCTTCTGCATTCAATATGGAAAAGGCTGACTTTATGGGTAGACTTCATCTGATTGATGATTGGACAAATTTTGATAATGAGAGATTCGATGTTATCAGAGCAAATTCCGATGGACTTGAGGAAGTAACTTCGGCTGAACTTGCACTCATGGCTGATGTTAAGGCTGTACTTCTTGACGAGGATTGGTTTCAAGTCTACGACAATAACAACAAGTTTACTGAAAAGTATGTTGCTAGTGGTCTGTACTGGAATTACTTTTATCATACTTGGAAAACAGTTTCTTGGAGTCCGTATGCAAATGCTCTGGTATTTGTTGATGATGGTGCTACTGTTACTGCTCCTGCTACCGTTACATTTACTGTTGATAGTGTTGTGAATACTGGAACTAATCTGATCGTTACGCTCAAGCAGACCGAGAGTGATACGCTTACACCGACTAATATGGTATTTGTACAAGATGAACAGACCACAGAAGATGGTGTTGCGATTCACCCGTATGGTGTCATTATTGCTCCTATTACACCTGCAAGTGGAAGTGGTGAAAGTGCTGTACCTGCTAGTATTCCAGATGTTGAACTTATTGGTAAGATTGGAACTGTTGGATATACTGCTTCGGCTGATATTGATATTGATGTTGCCACAGGTGATACTGTTACTATGGCAAAAGATGCTTGATGGTTTTAAGGGCGGTGGAGATAACTTCAAAGCCGCCCAAGAAATGAGGTAAATATGTATATTGCGCCTAACAGTACAATAGAATTATTTAAGGGATTAAAGTTTGATAATAGTTATGCTAATACTATGTGGTTTGCTAGTGCCGCATGGCAAAATGATTTCTTTGCTGAAAGAGTATTTAGAAGATTAAGTGAATATTCTTATCAAAGAAAAACAGCTGGTGTTATTAGAGTTGAAGGTGATATTGCTACACTGTATGATGTAAACTATTTGAGATATAAAAACACTAGTTTTGAAAATAAATGGTTTTATGCGTTTGTTAATGTTGAATATATTAATAATAGTGTTTGTAATATTTATTATACCATTGATGTTATTCAAACTTATATGTTTAATTGGAACTTGGAGCAATGCCTTATTGAAAGACAGCATAGCACTACTGATGTTGCAGGTGATAATCTTGAAATTGAAGGGCTGGAAATTGGTGATGCTATTTGTGATGGAAATTATGCCGCTGTTGTGTGGTCTAATTTTTCTGTATTCATGGGAGTTGCGTGTTCTGATGATACATTTAATATTCTTAAACAATTAGCTACTAGTGGTTATTATAGTGGTGAGGACACTTATGGTTACGCTATTGTAAATGGCATTCCAACTGGTGTTCCTTATTTTGAATTTGAAATTGATGCTACTGCTACAGACCCACTTTTAAAATTAAGACAGGCATTAGGGTATTTACAGACACAAAACCAGATTGAATCAGTTGTATTTATTATTTATGCTCCTAGTAACATTTTTGATATTACTGATGATAAACCTGTTCAAGAGAGAGTACTTCACAGTAAACCAACAACATTAGATGGTTATACACCTGTTAATAAGAAATTGCTTACATATCCCTATTGCTATCTTAAAGTATTTAACGACCAAAATGAAGCAATAGATATGAGGTATGAACTATTCTATAATGGTGATTGTAATTTTACAATGTTTGGGTTGCTTAATTCAACCGCTGAATGTTTGCTAATACCAGATTATTATGACAATAACTATAGAAACATTGCCTATGCTTTATCTATAAGTGGTTTTCCGTTTGTTGGTTATGCTAATGATGGATATAAGGCATGGTTAGCAATGAACTATGACATGACAGAACTTGGACGTGACATAGCTAATAAACAATATGATGTCAATACACAAGAAGTTGCATATGCTAAAAATGCAAATAAGTGGAATTTAGGTTTAGGAATGGCTAATGCCGCAAGTGGTGGTATTCAAGGTGGTATATCACTTGCAAGCGGTAGCAATCCTTCAAGTCCTATGGGTGCTGTTGTTGGTGCAGGTTTAAACGCTACTAATAGTGCTGTAGATTACTATTATAAAGAAAGACAATTAGAATTAAGCCAAGAAAGAAATGAAATAAATAAATATAATGCAAATCAAAAAGCTAATATTGCAGAAAGTGTAGCTAAGAAAATTCCTAATTCACCGCATAATGGCAGTAATTCCTCTAGTTTAGCATTAAAATTAAAAGGTTTCTATTTACAAAATATGAGTATAAGAAGAAGATTTGCTGAAAAAGTAGATAAGTATTTTACAATGTTTGGATATGCACAAAATATTGTTGGTATTCCTAATATACACGCAAGACAAAATTTTACTTATATCAAAACTGGTGGCTCATGTGTAAGTGGTCTGATACCGCAAGATGATAGAGATTTAATTGATGCTATATTTGACAGAGGAATTAGATTCTGGACAGACTATAATAATTTTGAAAACTACAATGTAACAAATTCTATCTTAAATTAATGCCCGAAAGGTGGTGAACGATTTGGGCAGACGCAGGAGAACAAAGTTTGATGAATCAGCACGAAACAATGACTTAACTTTTATTCAGTACGTTAATGCGCTCACGGAACTGGCTACTACCATGTTTGAATGGAAAAACCTTCCAGATAGTATTGATGAAAGATTTTTGGAGTTGACTCTATTTGCTAGAGGTAGTGCGGTATTCTTCAAAGATGAAGTAATGGGATTCTTAGGGTTGCCGTGTTTGATTAAGGGCAGACTTGACGTGTATAGGATTCCTATTAACAGGCAGGCATTTAGTGTTAATGGTTATAGGAAGAATTTAACAAATCAAGATAGTGTGATTATTTGGAACAACTATATTCATACTAATTCTGAATTGCTTGTAAGAAACTATGCTACTAGACTTTGGAACTTGGACAGGGTAATTGATGTTAATGCTAATGCACAAAAGACTCCGATATTGATTAAAGCTAGTGAACAACAAAAGCTGACACTGGAAAATGTGTATATGCAGTATGATGGTAATGAGCCTGTTATCTTTGGTGACAAGCAATTAGATACTACTGGATTTACAGTGTTGAAAACAGATGCACCATATATTGCTGATAAGATTTACCAGTTGAAAACACAGTATTGGAATGAATGCTTGACTAGATTGGGTATTTCTAATGTTAATATTCAGAAGAAGGAAAGATTGATTTCTGATGAAGTTACCAGAGCAATGGGCGGTGTTATTGCTAGTAGGTATAGCAGATTGGAAATGCGTAGACAAGCGGCTGATGCAATCAATCGTATGTTCGAACTTAATGTAGAAGTTGACTATAGGGAAGATTATAGGCAGACAGACGATGAATTTATGATTGAAGGTATGACAGGTGAAGATAGAGGGCGTGACCCGATGGTTATTGATACACGGACAAGGAGTTAAATATGAGTAAGTATACAACTGAAGTCCGATTCATCTGTGAAAATGCCGCAGGTTATGAGGACAGCCAAGGTTATAGTAAAGTTGATGATATTATTGAAAAAAGCAGAGAAAAAATATTTGATTTTGAATATCCTATTTTTGATGCTAGTTATCGTTCTGTGCTTGAAACTAAAATACTTAGACATTATTATACTAGAGAGATTGGATTAGAAACAATAGGATTGTGGAAACATTTTCTTAATATGCGTATGAATGAAATCATGCCATATTATAATAAGATGTATCAAAGTGAATTGCTTGAATTTAATCCGTTGTATAATGTGAAATATGATACTACTCATAAGGGGAGTGCTTCTGGTAATAGTACTGATAGTGGTAGAATTGATGAAGATATTGAAGATACCAGAGATACAACCAGAAGTGGCAACCAAGATTCAATGACAAAGTTCAGTGATACGCCGCAGGGTAGTGTTGATAATTTAAGGAATGACAAATATTTAACAAGCGCGCAACAGGTAGAAACACAGAGCAATGAAAATAGTAATGATGAATTTAATAGAGATAGGAATGTTAGAACAAATAATGAAGGTAAGTTTAATAATACTGATGAATATTTAAGACATGTTGAAGGTAATAATGGTAGTAGAACATTTAGTGAATTATTAATGCAGTATAGGGATAGTTTTTTGAACATTGATATGATGGTAATAAATGACTTGAATGATTTATTCATGGGGGTTTGGTAATGAGTATTAAGAAACTACATTTTTATTGTCACAAAGTGTTGCCTTTAGTTTATGATGATAGTTTAAGTTATTATGAAGTATTGTGCAAAGTTGTAAAGAAAATAAATGAAGTGATTGAAAATCCTAGTGGTATCACTGTTGCTGACCCTATTGAATGGAATATCACTTCTCAATATCCTGCTAATACGCTAGTTATTAGTGCAGATGGCACTGCTTATTTGTCGACACAGCCTGTTCCTGTGGGTGTTGCTATTAGCAATGAAGAATATTGGCAACCTATTTTCAACTATAATAATGCACTGAATGATATTAGGAAAACTATTGCTGTGAATAATAATGATTATGACAATGCAATAGCGGCTCTTAATAAGGGTGATTTAGTGTATTATAAGAATGACATTTATGAAGCGTTAGTTGACATTCCGATTGGTACACTTCTTATTCCAGATGAAAATATTAGTATAACAACTGTTGATACAAAGATTAATAATATAGGTAGTAGCATTGAAGATTTGTCCGAAGCAGTTGATGAGGTTGAAGGAGATATTGTTACTATTAATGAAACGATTGGTGGTATTCAAGGTGATATTGATAATATTAATCAAGAAATTGAGGAAATCAATGCCGAATTATTAGACAAAATTTTTACTAAACCAGAAAGATATGGTGCTGTTGGTGATGGCGTTACTGATGATACTGCGAGTATTCAAGCGGCTGTAGATAGCGGCTATCCTGTTGTGTTTACTAGCGGCAAAACTTATTTAGTAAATGCTGATTCAGAAACAACAATCGCTATTTCAATTACTAATAGCGTAAATATTGACTTGAATGGGTCTACTGTTGTTCTTGCTCCTAATGACTATGATGGGTATGGAGTATTTGGTATTCACGATGCTAACCATGTTATTATTAAAAATGGCACAATAATTGGCGATAAAATTGACCACACTGGTAATACTGGTGAATGGGGTCATGGCATTAGCATTATGGATAGTGATGATATTGTTATTGAAAATATCACTGTTAAAGCTTGTTGGGGTGATGGTATTTATATTGGCGGATATAATGATTCATCTCATAGGGTATATGTAAATAATGTATTTTCTGACAATAACAGGAGAAATGGTATCTCTGTTGTGCGTGGTATTGATATTACAGTTGAAAATTCTGAATTTACTAGCACCTCTGGTACAGCACCACAAGCAGGTATTGCTGTTGAGTCTAATAGCGTAAATGATAATATCACCAGAGTAAAATTCTTAAATTGTTTAGCTGCTTATAATTCTGGTGACAATGCGGCATACGCATCATTGCACCATGCAGGTTCAGTTGAATTTATAGATTGTTCTTTTGTTAATGTTAATAAAACAGGCATTGCATTAAGTGTTCTAGGACCAGAATCAGAAGCATGTTATTTCATTGTTAATGGTTGTGAAATTACTGCGGCTAGTCCTGTTCTTTGTTCTGGAATTAATGTTAATAGTACAGCACATATTGATGTTAACGTATATAGAGCTATTCATGCAATTAAATTCACGCCTAACGCTGTTAATTATTGTAGAAATGTTAATGCTCATATTAGAGTAGTTCATTGTAGTGTTACAGATGGAGCATATTTACCTTTATGTACTCTAGCGGGAAGTGAATTAGAAATTGAATTTAATGATTGCTCTATGACAGACCCAAGAGTGTTAGGTAATAATAACACTGAATGGAACACGTGTAGAATAAAACTTACAAGTGATATAACACGAATTGTTACACCGTCAGATGGTACATTCTTCCCTGTGGGTGGTAGTAACCCTAATATCGAACTTAGTGGATATTCTGGTACAATTAATGCCTTAGGGTTTAGTGGTATGCCATGTGGAACTGAATATACTATTATTAATAAGAGTGGTTATAATCAATATTTAAGAAATATACCTGCATCGTATTGTATTGTTGGTATGACAAATGATGTAC
>JAEIGA010011035.1_pt1 | contig 13706 bp, 31 predicted proteins | sample 9270691 | NCBI WGS metagenome assembly JAEIGA01 (sample SAMN17057246, study PRJNA624740) | gut metagenome | biome: biome; isolation source: fecal sample | host: Bos grunniens | place: China: Xizang | collected 2019
GTTGCATCATTTGAGCTTGTGCATTTATTTCTGCTATTCTTTGTTGTTCTTCTTCAAACTCTTCTATTACTTCTAATAGCTTTTGTTTTGGCATTGTGCTATCATCATCTAAAGCTTTTACATATATTTTTAATTGTCCTATCATTTCAGGGCTAAAGTAACCGCCTTTTAATAGGTTCTCTAGTGACATTTCTTGAGCGTATTTATCAAATGCTCCCTTAGGTGTTATGTCCACCTTTACCATTGCTTGAAGCTCTTGTAATGCTGTTTGTGGTACGTCTACTAGTTGTGTTACTGTTTCCCCTGTCATTGGGTCTGTTACTTCTTCTTCTAGTTTTATTCCTTCTTGGCTATATACTGTTATCATGTCTAACCATATATGAGCTAAATCTTCTACAAAGTTCTTGAAGCTTTCTTTTTGCTCTGTCATTGGACTTTGTGAAGCTTGTTGTACTGCTAAAATTGCCCTTCCTGAAGCGTCCTCTGGGTTTACTTGTCCTGTTGCTATGTCTCCTGCTCCTGCTAGTTCTCTTGTTACTTGTATTAAGTCTTCTTGTAATTGTTTAACGTCTGGACTCATTTGTGCAGGTGGTAATGTACTTACTATTTTTGCTACGTCATCAACACTTGCTCCACCATTTACTTTAATAACTCCTCCTACTTGGTTTAATGCTGTAGGATTAGATATCTTATCCATGTTAGCAATCTTTTGAGGAAACGCTTGATATTTTACTGTTAGTACACGTCTTACCTCTGTTCTGTTTACTTCTATTTGGTTAGGTATTAAGAACCTTACTTCGCCTTCTCCTCTTGCTGAGCCTTCTTTTTCTTCCCAATTGAAGTGTGCTACTGGGTAATATGTTAAACCTGTGTCAACGTCTTCTTTTATTGTTACCCATCTTGTTGCCATTGCATAATGTACTGTGCCATCTTGTTTATACATTTTAGTAACTACTGTTACCATGTTGTCTAATTCTTGTTTAGAAGCCTCTCCTGACTCTTCAAACGTGTCATTGTCTCCTATTATCATATTTACTTTATCTTCGCTTAAACCTTCTTCTAAAGCCATTTCAATTGCATTAGATACTGGCATACGTTTACGAATTAATATATATGGTTGTGTTTGTATATCATCATCGTTCTCATTGCCATAGTAGATATCATTCTTCTTTATGATTTCATTTACTGGAGTTTGTTCTTCCATGTCGTAATTAACGTATATAATACCTTCATCATTTATTGCTGCATCTTTTGTTACTCTTCTGCCTTTAAAGTCTAGTTTGTCTTTTTCCCATATACGACTAGCTTTTTTGTTTAGCATTTCGCATATCTTTTCTGCTTGTTTTCTAAACTCTTTATTCTCAAAGTTTTGGCTAGAATAGTTTATTGCATATAGGTTATCGTGTATTACTCCTACTTTGTACTTTACAACAGGTTTAATGAAGTTCTTTTGTACTGGCTCTACGTCTCCTAACTTGGCATTTCCCCATTGATTACCGTTGTACATTCTGTAATTACGATCCGTATCAACGTATATTCCTGTTAGTCTATGGTAGTTCCTTCCCTTTTCGTATAATGTCCATATCGGACTTTCTTTTATTTCTTCTATGTCCATTGCTTACCTCCTACATTGGCACGTCTTCTTGTCTTGCTCCTGTTCCGTCATATCTTTCTATGTTTCCTAATATGACTTCTAGTTTCTCTTTCTCCCTTTGTGCTTCTTTCTTCTCTTCATGTTCTCTGTATATATTCATTGGATTAAGTTTAGATAGATTAGGAGCTTCTATTGTTTCTCCTCTTACTGTCTTTTGTCCTATCTTTGCACCAATAAAAAAACATACTATGTTTAGTATGCTTACTGTTGCTATTAATAATATTTCCATACTATTTACCTTCTTTTACTTTCTTTGCTTTCTTTGTAGCTTTCTTTACTTCTTCTACTTTGTTTGCTCTTGCTTTTAGATATTCTCTTAATACATTCTTTTTCATATATTCCCTCCTATACTATTACTATTTCTTCTCCATAGTCGTATTGTGTCTCGTTCTGTCTTTCTATATTGAAATGATATTGACTATTCATTACTATCGGCTCTTTATCAAATACAACTTGTTCTCTTATATGATGAGCAATTGCAAGTCCCATCATTTGGTCATCGTGTCCTCCTTCTGGTGCTTCTATACGTCCCTTTTCATTCCTAATTATCGTTAAAAGCTCTTCTAAGGTGTCTTTATCATTTATGCTATTAGTTTCCTCTCTTACGATTTGAATAAGCTTAGAAATGATTGTAGGACGTGTGAGAACGGTTGTTTTAAATCCAAACCTTTTCTCTGTCTTTCCTGTGTATGTGTCTACTGCTTCCCTTACATATTGATTGTTATAGCCTAACCTTTGTAACTCCATTATTGGGAAGCTGTCAAAGTTCGCCTCTATTCCTATTAATGCGTCCTTGTAGTACTTGCCTAAACAATACATTTGCTTTGTGTATTGGTCTGGATCAAATTGTTGTTTAAGTGTTGCTACTTGTTCGCCTGTCCTTGCGTCTATTACGTGTCCTGTGAAGTAGTCGCTGCCTTCTCCTGCTGTATCTCCACCTATTGCATACTTTGTCATTTGTGGTACGTTTGGCACTTGGTATATCTTTATATAGCCTTCTCTATCGTTTACCCATTTAATATTTGTTATTCTTAGTCCGTCATAGTCATACATGAAATAACCTTGTTTAATTGGTTTAGGTGCTACTTGTAATCTTTCTTGTATCTTCTTAGCGTCAAATACTGTTTTGCCTAATACTCCCCATTGTCCTAAACAATACACGTTATAATAATATTCGTCTGTATCTTTGTAGCTTTCTAGTAGCCTTTTGTAATCGTCGTCTAAGAAGTCATTGTCTTTGTATGTGCTATGATATACTTCTATATTGTCATCTGTTCTATCAAAAAACCTTTTCTTTAACCAATGGTTTATATCTATTGGGTTAAAGCTTATTACTATTTGTTTCTTTGTCCCTTTACCTCTTAAACGAACGTCTAATTGATTAAAGTCTGCTTCTAATACTTCTGAGGCTTCTTCAATCCATACGTCTGTTAGTTCACCTTTACTGAATGTAATAGACTTTAGCTTCTCTACGTCATCTAGTCCTGCAAATACTATTTCGTTATTGTTTAATAAACATTTAATACGAAGATCCGATTCATTTATTTTAAAATGCTTGCTTAAGTTCCATTTACTAATAATCTGTTTAAACAATGCAAATGTACTATCTCTGTTACTCTTTCCTGTTTTACGTACTACTAATAGATTAAACATTTTATTCTTTAGCATTTTATATATAAATCGTTCTACAACAAAAAAACTCTTTCCACTACCTGCACCACCATAAAAGACTAAATACCTTTTATCGTTTTCTAAGTAAGGAATGAACTTCTTATTGAATACCTTTTTACTTATATTTATATTGATTTCACTCATTCGTCATCATCTAACTTTATATTAATATTTGTTACTCCTACATCTGCTTCTAGTTTATCTACTGGCTTTTCTCCTACTGTATCTCTAACTATTTCAAATGCTTTTGTATCTCCATTCATAGCCTTTTGTAATAAAGCTAAACTAATTCTTTCTTGTGTATCGCCTTTCTCAAGTAACAATAACAATTCTTCTCTTAATGTCTTACGCTTTGCTCTTGCCTCTCCTGAAGCGATTCCGCCTTTTCTTGCTCTTTCTCGAAGTTGTTCCGAAGTTAAATCTTCTGGTCTTAATAAATTCTCATTGTTTGCCATTGTTACCACCTCACTTTCTATATATAAACACTATGTAATGATACACATTCGTGTTCGGTTCTTTATAGTCCCCCCGAAAAGACACTCTATAGTTTTGATTGACGTCTGACAGGACTATTGAACCTGCCTCTGGCATAATGATTAATATATCACTACATACTATTTATATAAGCATTAACTAGGATTTGCTTTGTATAATTAAAGGAAGTTAACTAAGGCTTTAATTTATATTAATTACCTAGTATATTAATATTCTTGTCTAAATTTCATTAATGGTCTTAATTGTTTTGCTGTTCTTTCTTCTGGTTTAATGTAGCCTTGCCAATCTTGTTTCTTTTTAAAGTCTGTACATTTTACATGTATCATACTTCTTGTTGTTTCTGTCTTTGGGTATTCTATTACTACTATTCCTTTTTCACATTGGCCGATTACAATTCTTGCATAACTCTTCTATATATTCTTTATAAGGATTCATATTGTACCTCCTTATTGTTGTCTTCCGTATTCTCTGCTTAATTGATTTTCTAATATTCTTATTTGTAGTTTTATTGTATTTATGTATTCTAAGTTACTATTATATTTTACTTGTGCTATATCTCTTTCAAATCTTAGTTTAGCTATATCTTCATAGCCATATATAATTGTATTAATTAATGTTACTGGTGTATCTTCTGCCCTTAGTTCTAATGCTTTCTTATTAATAGCAATTTTATAGTCTCTTTCTTTAGCTGCTAAATCATAACCGTTTGTAGCTAAATCATTTATTGCCTTGTCTAGTAGTTTTCGTTTTTGTTCTAACTCTAACCATAGATCCATTTTATTTATCTCCTTTATAGACACTATGTAAGGCAACTATGATGCTCCTAACATTTTTATTTTTTACCACCACATTGTTAGGTAATTACCCTACATACTATTTATAAATAAAAAAGACACTAATCTATTAGAACGGGAATTAGATTAATGCCTTTAAAAAGTAGTATTATGTTGTCCTGTGTAGATTATACCACATTTTGTAGTATTAAGTCAAGTATATATGACATATTATAATATTTTTATTAATTTTATAATATTTAATACAATTTGTACTTGCATTATTACTTTTTGTCCTGTAATATAAATCTCATAGCAACACAACAACTTAACTTAAAGGGGATTTTACAAATGACAAACTTACAAACAATTAAAGAAGCTATTAGAAGTAGAGGAAACAAAGATTATTCTAACTATATGAGCAATGATGATTTACTAATTGAATTAAGAGATATTGCATATCATAACGACTTAGACTTCATGGACATTTTTGATGACTTAATCGAATTAGAAGAACTTGAAGAGATGGCACAATACGAATTAGAAAATGGTGGATTAATTCGATTGAAGTACTTTTTAGGACAATTAAGCAACAATACTTATGATGATATGTTCTATATTTTAGATGGTTACGCAAATGCAAAAGAAGTTGAACTATCTGACATTGAACATTATGCAGAACTAATTGAAGAAATGATAGAAGAAGACAGCGAATAAGCTGTCTTTTTTATTTCTCTAATTCTTTTATTTTATCTGTCAATGCTTTATTTTCCTTCTTCAATATATCTATTATTTCATCATAAGTTTTTAACATTGCCTCTTGCTTGTTTAATAGTTTAACTGCTTCAGCCAATCTTACCTTTCCCATAGTTTTCTCCAATCCTCATTTGTTCCATATTTGCCTTGTAATCGTTTTTACCGACTAATCATATACTTACATTCCTTTACACCTAAAAAGCCTTCTTGCTCCAATCTCGTACACCCTATGCACATACTACATACTCCTGTTAATTCTTTGTACATATATAGTCCTCCATTTTCTTTATTGCTGAATTTCTTTTAGTAACTATGTAATTTTTGTCCTTATTAAGTATCTTTGCTATTCTGGACACTTTGTTTCTGTATATCTTAACTAGATCAATTACTTCTTTTTCTTTATTGTTTAATACTCGTTCTGCTTTGTTTACTATGTATATTTTATCTTCTAAGGCTAATATCTTTTCTTCTGTTTCTTTTATCTTTAATGCGTGTCTTTCTACTTTGCTATTTACTGAGCCTTTCCCTCCACCAGTATTATGACCATATGCAGCAGTAACACTTGTATTGTATTCTAGCAATTCTATTAGCTTTTTATGTAATTTCTCTGATTGATTAATATTAGTTTGATAGTTTTCTATTAAATCCCTCATACTCATACCTCACAAATAATTTTTACCAAAGATTTTTAGAAAGTCTAAATCTGGGTATACTTCATTAAATCTTTGTTGTGCTGCCTGTTTTACTCTTATATCTACAAAGTAATTATTATGTACTGCCTGACTTCCTACTCTATGATGATAAGGACACATATAAACCTTTAGTCCGTATTTTTCGGACAGTTTCCTATTAGCTGTCCCATATATGCAATGATGTTCTTCTGTTGCTCTGCCTCCACATATATAACAACTTTCTTTTTCTCTTTGCATTATTGATTTCATTTGTTCACTCCTTCACATATCATTTGAAAAAATTTTGTCTACTTCTACTCGTATTCCTTCTCCGTCATAAAACTTTTGTTCCAGACTTGTTACAAATCGCCTTTTGTCATCTTCTATCAAGTAGCCTTTTAATCCGTCAATAATTAGTTTGCTTAAATATGAATGATTATCTATATCTAGTTTACTGTTGTAATAGATAGTTACCTTCACAGGCTCTTTAAATAGCTTTCTAGGGACTTTATTCATATATAGGGTACTTGTTACTAAACTATGTATAAAATCGGCTTGTCGCTTCCTTACGCTCCAATGTACCCCAGCATATAGTTTATTCATTCCGTATTCGCCTGTTACTTTAAAATCAATTACAAAACTAATCATTTGTGACCTCCAATTTATATTTTTTGAAAGCTACATTTTTTCCGTATCTATTCTTTTTGCTAATCCATTCAGTATTGAAGTTGTAGCCTTGTTCTTTTAATTCTTTAATACGTGTTGCAAGTTGTGTTATTCCTAAATCTATATAAGCCTGATAGCTTGTAATAGATCCAAAATCTTTTATGTATTGTAGTATCATTTGTCTTTGGTTCATATAATCAACTCCCCTGCCTCCCCATATAGAGAAGGCATTGTATTTATTTGACAAGTTGTGTTATAATATCAGTTAAGTAATTTGGTTGCGTCCATATTACTTGTTAATTGCTCTATAATATTTTTTACTTGAGGCAACATTAATTTGTTGTCTTTTTCTCTTTTTTGAATTACTTCTATTTGTTTTAAGAACTGTCCTTTTACTACTCCGTCATTGTAGTCCGTTGACAATGCCCATTCTCTTAATTGGTTAGGACTTCCTACAAATGTTTTTGCTGCTTCTGGTAGCTTTTGAAATTCGTCATAAGAGTTATAAGCTGAATTTCTAATAGCTTTTTTAATACAGTTCCATAGCTCTATTGGAGATTCGTTTTTTGTTTCTGTTAGCTTATACATTTCCTCTTTTATATCTGCAATAGTTGGAACCCATTTAAAAGTATTAATTAAGTTCTTTACTGCAACTGTTACAAGTTTTGCGTCCTCATGTGCAAACATTTCTGTCCATAAATCAATAGTGTTCATCATTTCTTGTTTACTCATATCAACGTAAAACTTTGGGTATGCTGTTTTTAATGTTCCTAAAATTACTATTATTTCATCTCTTTGCATTACAATTTCCCCTCTTCCCTTAGTAAATCAAAGAATTGATTCCCTGTTTGTTTCTTTTGTGTGTTGTTGTTGTATGAATTTCTTTCCCATGTTCTAATAGACGCTTTCCAATCTTTCATTTTATTTTTTCCTACCTTCCAACCATTAGTAGTGTAATAGTCTATAAAATGTTCTGGATCAACAGTATTTTGTCTTTCAAAACAATAAGCTGCTACTTCTTCTAACGTAGGAGGAGTAAAGCGTATATTATTATATGGTTTACTATTTGTGTTTATATTTGTGTTTATATCTGGTATAGGTTCGACATTTTCGACTAATCCATTTTCCTTTTTTGCATAATCCATTTTACATTTTTGCATAATGCATTCTCCCTTTTTGGTAAATGCATACCACAATGTTCTATCATAGGCTACTTTGTTATAGTTTCCAGTTATCAATATTTCCTCGTCTATTAGCTTTTTAAGGGCATTTGATATCTTTCTACTACTTGCATAAGGAAACAACTCTGCAAAAGCTCTAGTGCTGTTGTACGTCCAATAATAGCCATCATAATAATTAGTATTATTAGCTCTATTCTTTTCAATCCAAAACCATAAATTATTTAATAATATTGCTTCTAATAATCCATATTCTGTTGCTATATCAATATCAAAACTATGTTGCATATCTACCTCCTATTTCTTCATGTTATTGTAATAATCTTCAATTAAATCACTTACTAAAACATATTTTTTGTAACCAGGATTTAATTGAGCAATCTTATTTAATAATTCATAGGCTTTACAGCTAATTGCTACTGTTTTATATTCTTTTTGCATATTTACACCCCCTATATTTTACTACATTATATATTATCTTCGAATTTATTTCAATACATTTAGTAATTTATTTAAATAAAATAATATCTTTTGTATTATAGTAGGTAAATTAAAATTTATATCTACCGTTTACAAGTCTTCTTTTTACTTGTTCTGTATTAACTCCTAACTCCCAATATTGAAAACATTCTCTTATACCATGTTCATTTATATATAATACATAGTTAGGATATTCTTTTACTTTTTTCATTCCATTAAATTCTTCTGGTACTTTCATACTATTTCTCCTTTTGTAGTTTTAAGTTCTTTGCTATAAGTTCTTGGAAACAACTCTCACAATATAAAGGTTTACCTTCTCCACAATGTAAACAAGTATTGTATATTTCATATCTCTTCGCTAGATCATCTGTTATTGCTTCTGGTGTTAGTTTCTTCTTTAAATCTTTAACTTCATTTTCTAATTCTCTTATTCTATTTATTGCCCATTTTGTTGCTTGTACATCTCCATATAAATCTTCATACATACCATTCTTTATTTGTTCTTCTGCTAAATCTACGAATGATTGTAAAATATCAATCATCTTTTCTTCGCTTGGTTCGTTATAAAAACATCCGTTTACAACCTAACTTCTCTACATTGCAGGTATCTTGTTCTTTATCTGTACATTTTTTCATTTGCTATCTCCTTTCATATAAAAGCCTAATTTATTCATTTCTTTCTTTATTGTTTGTATTCCCATATATATCCTCCTATTACCTTGCATCTGCCTTTACAGCAATCTATAATATTAGGAGAAGGAATATTTAACATTTTTGAAGCTTCTGCTATACTTCCCCATTCCTTTATGTATTTTCTTTTTTTATCGTATTGAATAATTTCCTTTGTTTTTCTTAATTTGTTTTTTATTGCGTGTTGTACATTTTCTTTAGCATTTACCCATTCTAAATTTGAAACAGAATTATTTTGTTTATTACCATCTATATGGTTTACTTGTGGTTTGTTTTCTGGATTAGGTATAAAAGTTTCTGCCACAAGCCTATGTATTGATTTACTTTTTCTTTCCCCTTCTGCTCTTAAAGAAACTGTTGAATATTTATTGTTTTTTATTTTATATGTATTTAATATATTTTCTTTAATCACTTTAAACCCACCATTAGGCATATTTTGTTTTCTAGGCAAACATTTTATTCTTCCTAAATTACTTACTTGATAATAACCTTCGTAACCGTTTTATATCTTTCCATTCTTCTCTCATTTCCTTCTCCTCTCATAATGTTCTTTTGTTGAAAATCCTAATTCATTCATTTGTTTCTTGATCTCAACAAAATCCTCGTGTGTTAGATGTCCTGTGTTATATGCGTCTATGTTATCTATAATATGATACATTATTTCTGGTAATCTTTTTTTGCCTAATCCTAGCTTATAATTAAGTGTGTAACAAACCATATATAAAATTACATCTATCGCAGTTCTTACTCCTTGTCTTGCTCCTTCTTCAATTGCTTCTTCTCTGTATTTTTTCATAGCAAAGGCTTTACCGTATTTCTTTTCATATTCTCGCCTTTTAGCTCTATTCATATTAACCTCCTAATTATCTAAAAAATCATCATTTATTTTAACTAAGTCGTTATATTCTATATTGAAATATTTTGCCAACAACAACATTTTTTCAAGTCTAGGATATACCCTTCCTGAACACCAATCACTAATAGTAGATTGTGGTATTTTTAGTTCTCGGCTTAAATCCATAAGTCTTTTGCCTTTTTTTATCATAAGTATTCGCAGCTTTATACCGAAATTTCTTTTTATTTGTTCTATATCTTCTTCCAAGTCTATTCCTCCTTTACTTTTTCTACTAATCCTGCTTGGATTAGGTCATATACACTATCTAAACTTTGTGTGTCCATTGTCACAAACTTTAAACATCTGTCAAATCCTTTTGTTTTATAATTATCTTTATAAATAACCAACCCTACATTGCGTTTGCGTTCGTTCTTAAAATAATAAAAATCGTCTAAATATCTAAATCCAAATTTCTCTAATTCTTTTAAATCTACATTATCTTTTATTTTTAACATTTATCTCATTCCTTCCCAATCTTGATAACCTTCTTCAAGTAATTTATCTATTTCCCTTAACATTTCCTGTACTTCGCCTTTGTATTTATCACATACTTCTCCTCTTTTATTGCATAGGTTTATACAGGTTTTACAAGTCTTTTCCATACACATATCCTTCTTTTAACTCCTCTATTTGTATAAATAAATCTTTACAATTAGCTTCTAAATCACTTATCATACTATTTTGCATTTCTGTTAATTCTTCTAATGCTTGTTTCTCTTGTTCTATTGATCCGTTATCTATTGTTAGTTTCATATTGTAAAAACAACTTATTAATGCTGTTATTATCAATACTGTTATTAATATTGCTTGTGCCTTTATTTGTTTTTTCATTAAGTTATATTCGTATGTATATACTGCTGTTAAATTTCTCATAATTATCCTCCTTTCTATAAAACATATATTCCTGATTTAATTAAAGCTAATACCATTATTCCTATATAAAGTATTGTTATTGGTATATATAAAAATATCAGCCTTCTAACCTTATACTTTAAATCTTTTTTCATATTTAACACCTCCGTTAATGTTATTCTAATATACTATTCTTCACAAATTTGTAAAATCCTTCTAATTTTTTATAATTTTTTATAAAACAAAAACAGGACACCTCGTAACCCTTGAAGCGTCCTGCTTTGCTGAATTTATTTTTTTTAGAATGGAAGGTCAGTTGTAGACATAACCTCTTCATCATTTGGAATAAAGTTTTGTGTTGCTTCTACCTCTGTATAATCCATAACAACAATTTTAGGTTTAGCAAGTCCATTTTTGTCTTTATAGAAGCTCAAGAAACCGTCCTTAATATTTATCATTAACTTATCTTGTAAAGGCTCTTGACCTCTTTTAAACCCTACTTGCACATATAATTTATCTTCTTTGTTTTTAAGTAATGTAGAGTACCCATATTGACCTCTAAATACCATTAAATTTTCTACTAATTTCATTTTAAATTTCCTCCTTAATCTTTAATTATTAAACTTCCTAATCCAATTCCTAAATAAGCTGGCAATATTCCTGTTTCAAAAAATACTATTTTTAATATTCCAATTGCTATGCCCATTCCGTTTAATGGTTCTAACGAATTTACTATTTGAATTATTCCGTCCTACAAACATTACCCATATACCTATATATAATCCAATAGCTATTCCACCAATTATTACTAACCAACCTAATAACTTTCTCATATTTCCACCTCGCTTTTTATTAATTTTAAATAATCTAATATTTCTTGTAGTTCCTTTTCACAATCCCAATCTAAATATAAAGTTTTGTATAGATCCGTTTCATAATCTCCGTTATGGCTCCAACCATTTAATACAACTTTTATTGAAAAGAACTTGACGTGTGAAGCAAAATCTAAGAAAATATCTATATCCGAATTATTTACTATATTTAATGTTAGCTCTGTGATTGCACTCACTAGAGCTATTTTTTTATTGTTCATCATTTTGTACTCCGTTCTATTAATTTATTTAACTCTTTACCTATTTCTACACCTTGAGAATATGTTAATTCTTCAATAGTTTGTACTTTATATTTATTTAAGTAATATTTTATCAATTCGTCTGCATTACCATTTTTAATTTCTGCATATTTGGTTGCAGCTTCTTTTACTGCATTTATCAATATTCCACTTACTTTTGGCTCTGGCTTTTCCTCTTGTTTCTTAAATTCGTCTGTATCTGCGTCTTTTGTATCGTCTATACAGAATAAACCGTTTAAAGCATATTTCCTTGCATAACTTGAAGCTGTTCCAGTAATCTGACTTCCGTCCATGCCTTTCTTTGTTTCTTCTTCTCTTGCAAATGCTGTATTTGTAACTACTTCTAATATTGGTTGATTTGTAATTTCATCATATTCATGCTTGTATATCTTTACTCCTGTATCTTCTGTATTTGTAAGTGTTGCTGTTGCTTTTATATAGTATCTATCTCCCATATAAACAAGCTCGTCGCTTACTGTTAGTAACGCTTTATGCTTTGCACAAATCGGCTTTACTGCCTCTAAAATATCTTCACAGCTTCTATATTTATATTTACCAAAGCTGTTGTATTGCCCTTTTGGAGCTTTTAATTCTTGTTGTATTAATAATAACTTTTCATATATATTCATTTTTATTTCCTCCCTTTTTCTAACTCTGCTTCAAATCTACGAAACATTTCTTCTTCTAACTCTTTTTTTGTTCTATAAGCATTGTTGTAATTTTTACAAGCTAATACATAGTTTCTTCTTAACTCTTCTTCTGTTAGCTTATCTACTGTGTTCATATTACAGCTCCCCAATATTCGTTTATTTGATGTCTTTCTTCTGCTTCCCATTGTTCGTTTTGCATATCAGACAATTCACTTAATCTAGCTTCTAGTTCTATTTTGTCTGCTTCCCAACCGTCTTTTAAATGCTTATAGTATGGAACGTCCTTTATTTCCTCTATTGCGTCTTCTAAATGGCTTAATGTAGCTTCTAATAAATCAATTTCATCTTCAAAATTCATTTTTGACCTCTTTTCTGTTGCAATTCTCTTCCTATAATCATTGCAACCTTTTTAATTTCTTCGATATTTGCATTTCCATATATACGGATCATAATTACAACTCCTCGTTAAAAAATGTTTCATATATAGGTAATCCTGTTTTTCTCTCTAAAATCTTTTTGCTTTCATCTGGTACAGGTATTTCTCCTGTCCAGTACTTATAAATAGTTGCTCTGGACTTTCCTAGCATGTCTGCTACTTCTTGTCCTGAAATATAGTTGTCTTCACAAAATCTTTTGAACTTTATTGCCCAAATAGGTTTTCTCATCATAACACCACCTTTCGTATTTTCTTGGTTACGAATTATTACATTTCGTATTACTGTTATGATTTTATTACTATTAGTATTAATTGTCAAGCATTTTTAGTAATATTTTTAAAAAACTTTTTAAATTATTACAAAAAGGTTATAATAGTAAAGCGTTATAATACAAAATGTAATTTCAAAAGGAGAATTAATAATGAAAGAGTTTGGAGAAAGACTAAAGGAATTAAGAATTAAAAGAAATATGACACAAGACGAACTTGGACTTATTTTTGAAACTCCAAAAAGTCAAAGTACAATTGGTACTTGGGAACGAGGAAATAGAGAATGTTCAATGAGTGATTTAGTGAAGTTAGCTAAGTTCTTCCATACAAGTACAGATTATTTACTAGGAATTACAGACGAAGTAACAACTATTAATTCATATAAAGAAGAAAATCCTAAAGAACTAAAAGACTTTTTAAATAAGAACAAAGTATTA
>JAEIGA010011036.1_pt1 | contig 13705 bp, 14 predicted proteins | sample 9270691 | NCBI WGS metagenome assembly JAEIGA01 (sample SAMN17057246, study PRJNA624740) | gut metagenome | biome: biome; isolation source: fecal sample | host: Bos grunniens | place: China: Xizang | collected 2019
ACTAATTGTTTATCTTTTTGAGTTAATACTTCCCATTGCTTTTTAACTTCTTCTAATTTTTTCATATTATTCTTCCTCCTCTTCTTCACAATTACAACTAAATAAACATCCTAAAGCGGCGTTAATGTTATAAGCAGTTCTTAATATTGTTACACCACAAATCATTCCTAGCGCCCATAATCCTTGTTCTCCAAATACTTTGTATATAAGACAACCAACTGCAGCATCAATTAATAACATCATACCAATCCCTCCTATTTTTTCTTAATCAAATGGTAAAGCTTTAGGTAATTTTAATAAATATCCATCTCTAACTCTTTGCACATCCGCGTTTCTAAGATTAGTCCATCCGTATTTATTATCTGTGTAATTTCCAGAGATACCTACAAGGTCGTATAAATCAGCAACACTAACCATTCCATAATTATCAATCAAGTCATCCATTCTATCTAATACTTCTTCTGCTTCTTTTCTTGTGTCTAATATTATGTCGTCATAGTCATAACCATATCTTCCTCTGCTTCTAGAAGGTCTATCATAATCTCTATCTCTTTCTCTATCGTAATATTTCGTATAAGATACTCTAGATTCTCTTCCTTTAGATTTATTTCTTGTTTCCCCGTACAATATCATGTCAATACCGTTTGTTACTATGTCGGATATGGCTTTCTTAGCTGCTGGTAATAATACATCCATTAAAATATAATTCTTAACGCTAGTTACATCTTCAGCTATAAATACATCAGCAAATTTCTGTATCTCGTTTTTCTTTTTAGCTTTACCTTTAGCTATAGGTTCTAATTTCTTTCTTTCTTCTTTAACTTCTACCTCTTTACTTCTGTGAGAGTTCCCTTTGTATTCAGTCATATTAATTCTCCTTTCAAATTTTTAAAAATAAAAAGAAGAGGATATGGTTGGATTCGAACCAACAACACCCACACTGTAATTGGTGGTGCTCTGCCGTTTGAGCTACATTATCCTCTTCATTAAAGGCCATGTTATTTTCGCGTATTAACCAAGTCTGTCATATCCCATTCTAGGCATGTTATCGAAATGTACCGCTAAGCAAGGTTGCCCGTCTTCAGTTAATATTGATGTGAAATATAATTGTATTAAACCATCATCAACAAGCCATCCAAAGTCGTATCCTGTGTTTATAGGGTCTAGACCTATTTGGTCATAGAAATCGTTAACAGATAGAATATTATCTTGCATTAACTTATAGTTGATCTCATTTAACTTTCTTTTTATCTCGTCCATATTAGATTTGAAATATCTTCCGGAATGCATATCGTAGCATAGGGTGTCTCCTTTACCTGCAACTATAACTTCACCCTTTCTCTCTGTCTTCCTAACTCTGTCTTCGGCTATGGAATCTCGTATCTCTTTTTCTTTCTCTTCACCTAGCACTTCAGTTACTTTATCTCTGTATTCCAATAATGCTGCTTCAGATATTTTATAAGCTCCTGCTAATACCGCATTACGTTTTGAATTAACTGAGTTTGCTCCTATAATACAAGCCGCAGAGGCACAATATCCAATAGCTGCTGGAGCGTAGCATTTCCAAGTCAGTTTGACTTTATCTACTTTTGATAACTCTCTATCTTCTTGTTCTAAAATATCAAGCGCTTTAGGTGTTGCTTTCACAGCAAGAACTGTACTTGTCAACATACCTGCTAGACCAAATCCTATTAATATCTCAGGGCTCTTATCTGAGATTGCGTTAACTACGTTATTTCTTAATTTTTTAATATCCATATTAATTACCTCCATGTAATTTGTGTAGTGCATCGAAATAATCAAATACTTCTTTTTGGTCGAACTCACTAAGTTGATCAAATTGCCATCTGTGTTTGTCATATACCAACCATTTCAGTTCGTCTATAGTCCATATAGCATTTTGATGTTTAGCTATGATTTCTACAAATTTTCTAGTTAACGCTTTTTGAATATACATAATAAACCCTCCTTAAAATTATAATTAAAACAAAAGAATAAGCCCTTGTAAGGCTTACTCGTTTGAAGATTGGTTTCCTAATTGTTTAGCTAGAGCTTCTGCTACTTTTTCATCTATTCTTTTATCAAGTTTTTGTTCATTCGCATAACCTGTTAACAATGTTGCTGCTATTGTTAACACGCTACCTGCTAAACCTGCCACTTGTACTAAATCAATATTTAATTTTTTCATATCAAAATCTCTCCTTTATAATTATTTTATTCTCTCTTCATTAAAGGCCTTGTATTTTTCGCGTACTTACCATTCTTGCCAATCTTTACTTGGGTCTATATTGAATTTGATAGCGTATGCCTCTAAGTTATCTGGTGTTTCTATTTGTTCCCATGATATATCTATCCAAGCAAAACCATAACACTCCCAGTCTTTACCTGCATTCCATCCTAATGTTTCTCCTATATCTAAAGGTTTTAAATCTAAGAATGAATATAAGCCATTTAGAGTTAATTCACCCATATACGCATACATTCTATTAGCTTCATATACAGCCTCTAATAATTCGTGTATACTCATTTCGAAATATCTATCAGAGTATTCGTCGTAGAATAATTTCTTCTCACTAGGGTCTCCGTATTTTTCATGTCTATATCTATCATTCTCTATTTCTTCTCTAACTTTCTTCTCAGCTGCCTCTCCGAATATAGCTTTAGTCTTTTCTTGATATGTTTTGTATTCAGATTCTAGGTACGTATAAGCCGCTATAAGAGCCGCTTGATTTTGTTTGTTGATATGATTTGCTCCTAATATACAACCTGCTGTAGCTGTACCCATAAGGATTGTAGGTAAATATGCTGATATCATTGCTAATACTTTTTCAGTCTTTGTAAGTTTGTGACCATAATGTTCTAGCTTGTAGTCTTCCTTCTCCTTAAGAATTTCAAGAGCCTTTGGTGTATCCTTAGCTGCCATAACTGCCGTACTTGCAACTCCTATAACTCCTAATCCTGTTAATATACTAGCACTATTGTCTTTACATAATTTTATTATTGTTTTCATATTGTCTTCTCCTTTTCCGAAAATCAAGAGACCATGTGGTCTCAAAATTGAATATCAATCTATTTTTTAAATTTGAATATTGCTGATAAAGATCTTCCTGCCATTGTTGTAAAGTTATAATCTTTTTCAAACTCACATAACATATGTGCAAATGTTTCTTTACATCTAAAATCTATTAATGGTGCTATTATTACGGCTGCTGCGATTTCTGCAACTTTAACTGCTGTATTAAGTTTAGCTTGATTTGCTTCCATTTTAGCTTTCTTCATTTCATTCTCATGAGCAACTTGTTGTTTCACCATATCGTGATCGAATTTCTTTTCTTCTAACGCCATTTGGAATTTACGGTTCGCGTCTTCACGTTTTTTATCTAATTTAGATTTCAATGTTTCTTTCTCTAAATCATGACTATTACGTTTGTCTAGAACTTCCATTTCAAATTCTTGTTTTGATTCTTCTTTTTCAATCTCGAATTGTTGTTTACATTCAGTTATCTCTTTTTCATGTTTTAATTTAAGTTCTTCTTTTTGCATTTCAAGTTCTCTTCTATCAATCTCAAGTTGTCTATCTATTGCCTCCATAGCCTCTTTAAAAGCTTTAGAATTTTCGTCTTCATTCTTTAATGCTTCTTTAAGTCTATTTTGTATTAAACTTTCTAATAACTCTCTATTATCTTTTTTCATATTCCAATCTCTCCTTTAAAATATAATTTTCTTTCATAATAGGCTAAGTTATTTTCGCGTAACACGTAGTAATAAATATCGTCTTTTGTGTACTTTATCAAAGCTATCGATATAGAGTGTATAGACGTCCTTATTCATGTCGCTTTCATTTATCTGAAAATTCCCATTTTTAAATCTGCGTTTTACGACTAGCCAAGACCCCAAAATTCCAAATAAAAATCCTATAAAATATTCCAACCAAATCTCTCCTTTTCTGGTAATATTTTGTAATTTTTTAAAAATGGCATAAAATATATAATTTTATGCTATTATAATTAGACAGTCTAACAAAAAGGATTTGCAATAGTTATTTTATTTTATATCAATTTTCTGTCAGTTTTATGTCAGTAAAATTAAAATAATAAGTATCAGAAGGGACGACGACAAAGTTCGTCAAACCCTTCCAATAACTAGAAAGTACGGTTACGATAATCCTGTTTTCCTTTAGATTTTTTAGTCTCGATTAACTCTTCAATATATCTGATATATGCAAGGTCGTCGCTCAATCTTGCATGAGAGCGTATCAAATATAAATTCTTAGTCTTCGGTTTCTTGCGTTTTATAACGTTTGAAATGATAGTTTTAGCCATATCGAAACTATCTAAATGTGTATGACCGTTCTCCCAATCTTTTTTAGTATTATATGCTATATAACCTATTTTCTTTCCACTATTTACCTTAAGAATTATATAATGTTCTTTCTCATACACTTTTTGAGACGCATCATATTTCCCCTTTTCGTTTGACATTTTCACTCCACCCTTAAATATCTTATTTAACTTTTTGTGTGTAACCTAAATGTATCCATCCTACTCCGCTTTTTAAATATCCCCATGAACCGTTTATCTTAGTTATCGTATAAGCTTCACCTTTCTTAACTGAACCAACCACAGGATGACTTGTACTTGGACCTTTACGAATATTAAGGACATCGGCTGTAACTTTATAGACACCACAAGCAACCGGGTCTGTGACCGGCTTAAATATTTCAGTGTTACCTGTATTAATATATTGTTTGATTAATGGAATAAAGTTATTTTGAAATGCTGCTTTTGTATTTCCGAATCCCATGAAGTTTGTTCCCGGGCAAGTCTTAGCTGATTTTGATTTGTTGTAATCTCCTAGATAAGTTCCTCCTGCTGTAAACCAAGCATGACATCTTATTGTATCTGTAGAAGGTGTTATTTTGAACTTTTTACATAGTTCTCCATACACGGTAATGACTGCTTGTTTTTGTTCTTCTGTCATAGTATCTCCGCCTTTATCGAAGTTACCATATATCTCAATACATATCTTATTAGCGTTCCACCCTTTAATACCTACAGGAGTTGTGTTTGATAGTTTTCTTCCTGTTACGATTGAACCGTTTGGAAATATAGTAAAGTGTTGCGCTATGTCTGCCCAACCGTTCGTCTTAACATGATAAGTCTTCATTGAGTTTTGTCTTGCTAATTCGTCCTCATGAGTCCCATCAGCTCTGTAGAAATTTTTGTAACTAGGAGACCATGTGTGGTGTACTTGTATGCCTGTGTATTTATAATTACCTTGTTTCGTTATCCAGGACTTAAACTCATTTGATGTCATTTTGGTAAAGCCGTATTTTGAATTGGCCATATCGTAATCCCCTTCCACTATTTGATTTATTATTTCTTGATGGACGTTTGAACTATAACCTTGATCACATACGAACATAATATCACCCCTATTTAACTATTACTTCTAGACTTTGAGAATATCCAAGTTCTTCTAGTAAAGCTTTTATCTGGTGAACTGTTGCTCGTTGAGTATCGTCTTGTACGTTTTTCATACCGAAATATTCTTTAACATACTGTAAACCTTTAGTATCGAATGTGTCTTCCCATTGACGAGTTGCTTTCTCTGTGTCTGTTTTGTTTGCTAAGAAGTTATCGTCGCATTCATCATTCATTCGTACGAAAGTATTAGCAACTCTATGACAAGCTTTAGTGTCTAATGAAGCTCTAGGTACTTCTAATGTGATTCTGTTTTTAGTAGCTTTTGTTATATTGGCTTGTCGCAAGTTAACTGTTGATGAATAATAGAAGTCTGCAGTACCAACCAGTTTATACTTACTCTTCATTCCGAGTATGCTATCTCGCTGGTATACGTACGTATGCTTTATGTTTATAGTTCCATCCATTATTTTGAAGTTGCATTCTTTGTTGAGTCTCTCTTTTAAAGTCGAAATATCAATTTGAGTATCGGAATAATTATATCTTTGGTCTGTCATGTTTTGTTGGATTTGTAGTTCTCTTTGTAAATCGTTTATTCTATGTTGTTGGTTGAAGAATCCACCTATTACTAACATTGCCGACATAACCACAGCTATTACTTTTTTACTAGCGTATTTCTTGAATTTCATATAGCACCCACCCCTTAAATATATAAAATAAAAAGAAGAGGACTAGTTCTACCGGCCGTTAGGCTCTGATACTCGTATGAGCATTTTTCGAACTATTATCCTCTTCATTAAAGGGCTTGTAAATTTCGCGTGGTTATTCTGTAGGTATATTTCCTTGTATAAAGTATTCAATATCTGTAATCTCTACACTAAATACATTTTTAAAATATTTTTCGTATTGTTCGGCGGTTAAATTCACTATAAAAAATATACCATTTCTATAGCCATCATATTCGTTTGCATAAAATCGACCAGTGGTTAATATATGTTTTTTTACCATTTTACCAGTAGGATACGCCACCCAAGTAGATGTGTTTTGATATCTATACGTCGCAGTAGGAAAACCGATGGCGAAGAAATAACTACCGTTGGAGTCTGGAACTATTATTTGTTCTGTTGGGCTACCTGTCCCTTTCGAGCCTAGTAAAACTGTAGGATTAGATTCGGAATATCTACAGTTAGTAAAATAGGGTGTTGTTAATCCTTTCGATATAAGAACGAATCTATTTGGTATATTAGACGATGTACCGCTAGCATGAACTTGTTCTATCTGAATACAATTATAATTATCTATTACTTCTTTTAATGTTATTTTCTTTACAAATAAAGGCTCTCCGTTATATTTTATATTAGGATATATATCGGCAGGTTCACTTAGTGTGTGGATACAGGTACCCCTAACGCCAGTTCGCACTTGAGGGGTTATAGTTGTCATACCATCTGAATTTTCATAGTTGCAATTGTCGATCGATAAATCAAATTGATCATACCTCGCTGTTTTTTGAGTTATAACAATGTGTTTATTATATTTATCCAAAACCCCTTTGAAGTAGCAATCGTGTATATGAATATTACATTTATAACCTCCTGCTAAAATTCCATATTTTGTAAATATATGAGCATTGTTACTTAAATCGATACATCCTACCGATAATTGTCCTGACGATAGCAAGGACTTATAATTATCAGGAACGCAACTGTCTACTATATTATCCCATAAAGCTTTAGCATCATCATGAGTAGTATCTGACCCTGCACCTAAAAATACGTCTACGGAGTCTTGTGTGTTTCCATTAGCTTCAAACCAGTTTCCGCTTATTTTGCATCTCGAATGGTTATTACCTTTCAGAAGTATCCCACAGCCTACACTAGTGGTATAATTTCTATTTCCCTCTATAGTGTTATCAGATATAATCAGCCCATTACTTGACCCGTATATCCCTAAACCTAAGTTATTATTATCGATAATATTATCTTTTATAATACATTCGTAACTTTCTCTTTCCACTAATAAACCTATACCATTAAAAGTTATTTCATTATTTTTTATTTTACAAATGTAACTATCAATCAAATATATGCCTATCGTATTATTACAAATTTTACAATCGTAGATTTTATTCCAATATTTGGTATTTTTTACCCCTATTTCGAAGTCGCGTATATATAAATTAGAAACAGTACATCTTATACCTAATTGTATACCGGCTCCCAAATTAGTTCTCCCAGGTCCTTGTAGTGTAGTGCTTGTCTCGGATGCCCCTATAATAGATACATCGTTAGGTACGACTATAACATCTGGGTCTATATGATATGTGCCACAAGGAAAGAATACTACCTTACATGTAGAGTTTGCTGCGTCTGTTAATGCTTGTAATACCGCATTTGTCCAATTATTGTTAACGACAAGATCCGAATATGATAATATATTTATCTTCTCTGAATTTATAACATTCACGTTATTTATGGTATCCTTAACCTCATCCACTTTTTTATATACTTCTTCCATATCAAACATTTTAATGAGATCTTCTAGTTCAGTTAGTCCGTTTTCAGTAGCGGTTCCTATCTCAGTCTTAGCGTTAGTGGTAAACGCTTTAGTTTCGTCAAGTAAACCTTCCATTTCTTCGGCTACCTCATGAACTTCATCAATCTTATCATCTACTGTATGGGCAATGGCTTCCACGGTATCGATACCATCATTCATCTCTTGTTCAAGACGATCCATCTTACTGTGAACTTCATATATAGCCGTATCAACCTCAGACTTATTATCCGCTACCAAGTCCTCTAATTCATCGAATCTTTCTTCAATCGCTTCGTTTTGTTCTTCCAGAGCATCTAATCTTTCGTCGGCTTCTTTATGTCTCTCTATATCATTATTGTTAATGGCTTCTAGGGACTCTTCAATCTTGTTTAACTTTCCAGCAGTGATTCTGTCCCCTGGTTTCCATTCGGTTTTGTTGTAGTTTCCGTTTTCATCAAACATATTTGCCATTTTATCACTCCTTTATTTTTTAAGTGTAGGTCTGTCTAAGCCTTTAGTTGAGTTATCGTTCCATATTCCTAAGAAGGCTGTTACTATCGCAACTATAGCTACTGGATTTGCTAAAATATCGACTAATGATTTGGCTAATAGACTCCAACTCGTAAGTTGGTTGAAGTCTACACCAGCAGCTGAGAATATCAATGCAAATGTCGATAGCCAGAAATATGGGTTTTTGAATTTTTCGTGCATTTGGGTTCACCTCCTGATATTTTATAGTCCACCTCTAACCATCCAAGTTCCAACTTTTCTCACGATATACCACTCACCGTCGATTAATCTAACCGTTAATTCAGCACCTGTTTCGGACGTATAAACTACCTTTAAATCGTTTGGATTATCGATCCCATGTAAAGGCGTATTTAGTTCATGAAGACTAATAACATATTCTATAGTTAGATGATTACTTTTTTTTAACGTTATTTCTGCGCCATCATATATAGTGTCGGTATCATTTAGATAACAAATCATTCTAGTAGAACCAATATGATCATCGCTTAATGTTACAATATTACGAATACTTGATGCTACACGTGGATTAGGGTAAGTTCCAGTATAAATAAATTTTCGAGAATCGATTTCAACATTCTCTATCTCGGCACCTGTAGTATATACGTAATTGTGCCCTCCTGCACCCGAATTAAACGATGCGAATTCATTAATATTTGTTATTTTAATATCTTTAAATTTGAAACCATTTTGATTAAATAACTTACCGCTCGTATCAGCACATCTCATAGCAACAGGATATCTGCATAATATGTCATTGTCATTATAAATTCTCACATTATTCAAATGAACATTACCATTATCTCTTATCATATCTCTATCACATATAAACACGATAGCTCCTCTTTGAAGTATCCCAGTTAAATTATTAGCTCCGGTAATCGCGCCGTTATTTAATATGTTTACACCGTCAATAGTTAGTCTATAAGTGTTTGATTTATTACAACATAAAATAGAATTATATTTAGTATTTTTAGCGTAAAAATTGTTAATTTTTATATGCCCAGTGTTTTGGTTTCTATCTTCGCAAAGTATAGCTTGCGTGTTATTAATGGATGTATAATTATTAATTTCTATATCGTACTCAATGTCAGTTTTAGTCGTAAATATATCGATACCTTTTAAGCACTCTGCCGCGTAGTAGTTATTTATTCTTATATTTTTTAAACTTGCTTGGTGATTTCCATCCCAGCCTTCAGCTTCAATATCTATTCCGGCTTTAGGAAATGTTCTTGTTATATTAGTACACTTTAGATTGTCTATATATAACGTGTCGACCGTACATAAAGCAAGTCCATTTCTACCAACATTATCGATTTCCACATTTCTTATGATTATATTTTTTGGTATATCTTCAAAATCCAAGTTTTCATGGTTACTACTAAGTCCTAGATATATTCCGTCCCCCCACATATCAGTTATTTTTAGATTTTCAAATATAATATTTTGCGACATTGTACAGATGATACCATGACCCCATTCGCCGGTTGTGCCTGTGTGCTCCAACGTATCACCTTGTATAAACATATCAGATATCTTGATGTTTTTACATCCTCGCATAAAGAACGCAGCATATCTTTCGTGCGAGTTTGGTAATATTTTTATTTTTGTATCATTCATAGATATACCTACTAAATTAACACCGCTTTTACATTGTATACCGATTTTAGTACGGTCGGTATCTTTTTCTAATCCGGTCGTATTATCTTTATCTATACCTCTAATCGCATAAGTCTTATTCGAGAATATAACAGTTCCTAAATTAAATTCGCTAGCATAATCTATAGCTGCTTGAATGGCTTCGGTATCATCAGTAACTCCGTCGCCTTTAGCTCCAAAATCATCAACATTAATGAACTGTTTTTCTATTTTATTTTCAACATGTTCCAATTGCGAATTAACACTCTCTAACTCGCCCTCAACAACATCCATCCTATCGTACATATCATCGCGATAATCAACCTTAAACTCGCCAAACGCCTGAGTCATATCCCTCTCGAACTGCTCAACTTCATCTTCTACCTCTTCTTTATACGCTTTAACATCCTTATCAACCTTAGCACTAAACTCGTCATACTGATTTTGGAATGTCGGATATAAACCTTCCGTACCTTTATTTATCTCGTATAAAGCATCCTCAACCTTATTAAGTCTATCTTTACTTATAACATCATGTTCTTCCCATAGAGTCTTGTTGTATTCGCCGTTTGGTAAGAAAGTTACTACATTCTCGTAATTATCTTTTCTAACAACAGAAAAGTCAACCAAACCTATATCAACTAAGTCTGTTTCATCTTCAGCAGCTATCGGATTGCGTATTTCTATTCCTTGATAAACAGGAGGGATAGTTACCCTAGAAACTTGACTCTCGTCGAATAGTCTTATTTGGAAGCTATAGAACCCAACCTCAGCTAATTCATCTATCATTTCTTTTGTGATAACACAAACAACTTTTCCGTCATTACATTCTGTCACTTCCGAAAACATGTTTTCACCAGTTGGAGTGTTAATTACTAATTGACCATTTGTAGCGTTAGTAGACTTGATTACATTCCCACCATTACTAAACATAAACTTACTACCGACTATATCGAATTCGATTTCTACTTCTCTATCGCCTCTGTAAAGCATTATAGGTTCATTAATAACACTTTCCATCTTTCCAACTGTCACAGTTCGGCTAGTATGAATCATTTAATCACATCCTTTATATAAAATTAGAGGGCCATTTTGACCCTCTTAGAATAATCCTATAAGCATTGATACTATGGCGCTGAATACAGCTAACCCCATAGATATAAATACACTTGTTTGTTGTTTCTTACCGTCTTGCATATTATTTCTAACAAATTGTTCCATTGTACTGTTTCTATTTTCTAAAGATTTAATCGTCTTCGTATGCTCTCTACATTGAGCTTCGAGTTGGTCTATTCTAGACGCTAATTTCTGCTCCTCGATGTTGGAGAGTTTGGCTTTGACGAAAGACATATCTTGGACCAATTGCAGAAGTAGTTCTTGAATTTTTTCGTCCCCCATTTTTAGTCTCCTTTTTTATAAGTTCGTAATATAAATTTTATTTTTTAAAATTTAGACATTAAATTTCCAGATATACAACTTCCTATTTTTTCTCTACCAGCTTCATTAGGATGCAGTCCATCTTCTAAGTAATATTCACTATTATATTTATTAATACATGATTCTTCATACATATTTATATACGGTACTTTAAATTCTTTCGCTACTTCAATTAATTTATTTGCATATCCATATAAGAAAACTCCGACACCGTTATCATACTCATCACTATTTTTACCATCTCCGTCAGCTTGTCTTGACCTAAACATAGGAGTTATTAATAAGAACTTTAAATGTGGGTAATTTTCTAATAATTTCTTTAATGAATATCTACAGGCGCCAGCATAAGTATGAATATTAAATTTATCATCATCATCTAAAGGAATTTTTGAAGTAAAATCATTTGTTCCATAAAAAATAGTTATATAATCGACTTGATTAAAATCTATTCTTTCTAATGTGTTTAAATTATTAATATGATTTTGACTTAGCGAAGAAGCGGCTTGTTGTTGTGTAGTCCATTCTTTGCTTAATATAGCATCTACTAAATTAGGCATACTTAAAGGATTTGTTGTACTTTCGGTAGTTAAAGTACTCATTCTACAACCACCAAAACCACAATTATAAACTTTAGCTCCTGTATATTTTGCCACAAACGAAGGATAATCATATGGTAATTTATAGTTACCTGTTATACTGTCACCAAAGCATACAATAGTTTTATCTTTAAATCTACTAGTATTTTTAATATAATTGTTTAAAGTATTACCATCATATAATTTAATAAATGTATCAGTAGTTGCAAATACTTTATTAGATTTATTATAAACACCATCTATTAACTTTTTATTAGAATTTAAAAAATCAAATTCACTTAATGCTATATTTAATATCTTTATACTCTTTATACAATCATGTTTAATTGTAATAGAAGATAAGTCAATTTCTAAATTATGTTCTTCTGTATACGACAGATTTAAATTTTCATCATAGACATTTATTTTGCAAATTTTATTACTCTTAACAATTCTATAAATATACGTATTTCCATATAAAAGTTTATAACTATTCTTCAAAGGGTCTGGAGAATTAAAACGCATATAATACCCACTTCCGTCGGATGTATGCGAAAGACTTATGGCGTTTGACCAACTGCTATTTAGGAGTGCCATTGTAGTTAACTTATCCACATACTCTTCTTTAAAATCAACTTTTATATTTATAGCAATATCTACTTGATTATAAGCTGTAAAATAATAGGTCGGAGAATTTGCAGCATTTATAGTATCACTATTAGCAATAGTATTATTTTCATAATCATTCATCATTAAATATTCATCTGGATTCTTAAATGAATAGACGTCATCTTTGTATAATATACCGTCAACTATTTTATCTTTTATAAAAAGATAATTATTTAAACTATCATCAGATAATATTCCATCACTTACTATATAATCATAGACTGATACTCCAGTAACTCCAACAACCCTTAATGTTTTCAAAGTTATGTTTTCTTCATAATCTAAACTTCCAATTAATTCACCTAGAATAGAATATATTTTGAAATTAATAACTCCAGCGCTATTACTTATTCTAAGATAATAAGTTTCACCTCTTTTTAAAGATTTATTAGGGCTTATATAATTATTATTGTAATGTAAAGTACAAGTTTCATAATTATCTCCACTAGTAAAACCACTTAATCCTATTGGATTACTATATGCCCCATTTAAACATATAAAAGTTGTCGCTGATGTAACTTGATTACTTATTGTAAATTTAAAGAATATATCTAAAACATTATCGGATGTAGGCAAAGTAAAATACGTGTTATTTTCCCTTTGTTCAGTAACTAAATCTTCAATAGTAATAGTGTTTGGTTTTTTAGCCATTCCTTTAAATTCAAACTCTAATTTTTCAAGTGTAACTTGTTTATCTACTATATTTTCACTTAATATAGCATTTTTACCAACAACAGCCACACTACCACCTGTCATTGCCTCTTTAATATCCTGACCCATATTTTTCAGTGAGAATATTTCATTTTTATCAGCTTTATTAGACTCAAGCACATTATAATTACTAGTTATTCGCTTATCTAAAGCCGCCACATCAGCCTTCTCATTTTGATTTATCTTATC